>OGZA01000935.1_pt1 | contig 21265 bp, 18 predicted proteins | sample 1576591 | NCBI WGS metagenome assembly OGZA01 (sample SAMEA3541565, study PRJEB24748) | human gut metagenome | biome: human gut; feature: human-associated habitat; material: faeces | place: China | collected 2012
ACGCGACCGACCCGTGGGGCGGAAGCTATGGATATTACGTAAAGATACAGCATGACGGAACGTTTGACACGCTGTATGCCCACTGCTCCAGCATCTGTGTCACGCCCGGCCAGCGGGTGCAGCAGGGGGAGGTCATCGGCTATGTGGGCAGTACGGGGAACAGCACGGGTAACCATCTGCATTTTGAGGTTTGGGAGAATGGGCAGAGAATGGATGCAATGGATTTATTTAACCAGGTTTAGGCATTGTTTGAAAAAATCGAAAAATCTGTACTAGGGGAACGTTTGAAAAACAAAAGTTGCGTCCAAAGGGGACATGTGAGACCATAGGGACATGAAACGCCATGAATTTACAACCGGACAATGGTGCAGAATCGTCATGCTGCTTTCGTCGCTCAAACCTCCGGTCAGGTTGACGTATTCCCCAGGCATGACTTCTGCATGAAGATCAACCCAATTTTATATAGGTCATGCACGGGAATGAAATATCCAATGGGTTGCAATAAAACGCATAAAACTGATGTTGAAATGTGTATTTATACTTAATTGTGCGTAGAACGGCAAATGAAATTGTTTGCCGTTCTTTTACATTTTATCCCCTCAAATAAGACTTTGTAGCTGTTGGTTAGCGGAAACTATCTGAAGCAATCCGTAAAAGCAGAAAATTAGTCTAATAGATTGCCTTTGCAATAGCTCCAAAAAAACTGGCATAAAACAATCGCTTCTTTGTCATGATATGCTAGTAGAACAACAAAACTGGGAGGGCGAAACAATGTCAACTAAAATGGTAAGTAAGACATTAATTACGGCTTATCTTCACCAGCTGGAGTGTGACGAAAAAGCATCGGCTACCATTGAGAAGTATCGGCACGACATCAATTTGTTTTATGAATTTCTACCGGGTGAAAAAATTTTGACAAAAGAAGACGTTATTCGATATAAGCAATACTTGATTGGAAAAGGGTATGCCGCAACGAGCATCAATTCAATGTTGGTAGCAGTAAATAGTTTTCTATCATATATTGGTGCGGCAGATTGTAGGGTTCGATTGCTTAAACAACAGCGTCGAACATTCTGTGAGCGGGAAAAGGAACTTACTCGTGACGAGTATCTTCGTTTGGTCAGTGCGGCACAGCGCAATGGAAATATGCGCCTGGCACTAATTCTGCAAACAATTTGTTCTACAGGAATTCGTGTCAGCGAACTGGAATATATCACATTTTCAGCCTTGAAGCGGCAGGAGGCACAAGTGCACTGCAAAGGGAAGATACGTAAAGTGTTACTGCCCAAAACGCTTTGCACACGCCTTTTAGTATATTGTCGCGAGAAAGATATACGCACTGGAAGTGTATTTGTGACCCATAGGGGCAAACCGATGAACCGTTCCAACATCTGGGCCGCGATGAAAAGGTTGTGCGCTCTTGCCGGTGTTGCGGCGCAAAAAGTGTTTCCTCACAATCTACGGCACTTGTTCGCCCGCACATTCTATAAGCAGCATAAGGACATTGTACGTTTGGCAGATGTTTTGGGGCACAGCAGCGTGGATACAACAAGAATTTATACTTTAGCTTCGGGAATTGAACAGCTAGGTCAGTTGGCACGTATGCGTCTTTTGATTTGAAAAATACCAACCGCTCTTTCTCGAGCGGTTGGTATTACAGAATTTGCATTATGTTCTTTATATTATAGTATCATTTCAGCAACGGGTCAAGGGTTCTGCATTTCAAAGATTACATAATTTGCATTATGTAGTTCAAGTCACTCGTATCACCCGCTGTGACGCGCCACATTATTATTAACAGTATTATACATTATAGGCCCTTCCCTTAATTCAGTCAACAAATATGCCGTTTTTTTACATGGCAAACAAGCCCACCGCAATAAATTGACCGAATTATGTGAAAGGTCACTTTCAGTGCGCCTTTATTTTGGTTGTTAGCGGTAGACGCACGTTGATTGCCGCGGGAATAAAGACATAATGCAAATTATGTAGTTGATGCCAGACAACGGAGGGAAACGCTTGAAGGAAGAGTACGAGACCATAGATCTGCTTGAAATACTGCGGCTATTAAAGAAAAATTTACTGGTCATTCTTGTTGTTACCATTTTGCTTGCCGTTGCGGGATATCTCGTCAGTACATTTGCAATGACACCGCAATATGAAGCCAGTGCTACGTTGATTGTTAACTCGAGAGAGGACCAGGCTGCTGCACAAGCGCCCATTACAAATGATCAGCTCACGTCGGCTACGAAGCTGGTAGATACATACGCTGTTATCCTTACCAGTGATACGGTGCTGGACAAAACGATTTCAAATCTGAACCTTAACATGTCGTACAACGATTTGGTAGAAAGAGTGCGCATTGAATCTGTGAATTCCACACAGGTAATGAAAATCACCGTAAAGGATACAGATCCCGAGAGGGCGCGAGCGATTGCAGCAGATATCGTTGAGCAAGCACCGGAGATTATTATCCAAACAGTGAAAGCCGGCAGCGTAGAGATAATATCGAAGGCCAAAGCAGAGACGGTGCCTGTTTCTCCCAGCAAAGCCAAAAACACAGTACTTGCTGGGATGCTTGGTTTGGTCATTTCAGTCGGCATCGTAATCTTGCGGTATCTTCTGAACAATAAGTTCATGACAGATGATGATATCACGAATAAATTAGGGCTTACTGTTCTTGGCGTAATTCCTCAGATTGATATGAAGGGGGAGAGATGATGGCAAAAAAATCAAAACCAATAAGGCGAGAATTTGTTTTGATGAATAAGAATACTCCTTTCCAGTATCAGGAAGCATACAAGAGCCTGCGAACAAACCTTAATTTCATGGCCATGGGTAAGGCTTGCAAAAAGCTTATCTTTACCAGCGCGATCCCGGGTGAAGGAAAGAGCAGTGTTGCGTTAAATTTGGCTGTGTCTTTGGCCGAGACGGGGAGCCGTGTCCTTGTGATCGATTGCGATTTACGCAAGCCGGTTATCCATCGGTATTTGAAAATAGACAATTCTGCCTACAAGGGGATAACCAGTGCTCTTGCGGATGGCTCTTTGGCCGAATCTATCATCAACATGAAGGGCCTCGGCCTGCATGTAATGGTCGCGGATGCGATTCCACCGAACCCGGTAGAATTGCTGGGGTCTCCTCGAATGAAGAACCTGATTGATGAACTCGATAAGCATTATGAATACATCATTTTCGATACACCGCCCGTTTCCGTGGTAACGGATGCAGCGGTTTTAAGTCAATATGCCGACGGTGTTATTTTGGTAGTGCGGCAAAACTATGCGACCTTTGATGAGGTCGGGCTTGCAAAAAAGAATCTCGATGCGGTAAATGCTAATATCCTGGGTGCGGTATTGAACGGGTTTGATACAAAATCGACCGAAAAGAAAAACGGTTACTATTACAGCTACAACTATTCATATGAGAACGCTGACCGATGACGGATTTACATTGCCACATTTTACCTGCAATAGACGATGGTGCTAAAAACGCCAAAGTTTCTATGGAACTATTACGAATGCAGAACGATGCCGGAATCACCGACATTGTGTGTACGCCACATTTTAATCCTGACAGCCAGAATTTAGAGGATTTTATTGATAAAAGGTACCGTTCTGCAAGATACCTAGCTGATTATGTATTTCGCTCTGAATTGCCTGTGCGTTTAAAGTTCGGTGCTGAAGTGAGAATTTCGCCAACAATTCTTGATTTGGATTTTCTGCCTTTATGCTTTCAGAAAACGAAAGTAATGCTTCTTGAGATGCCGAGGACGCTTCGACCCCAGTGGGATACAAATGTTATTTATCAGTTGACTCTTGGTGGCGTGATACCGCTGATTGCGCATATTGAGCGATATCCATATGTGCAGAAAAACCCGAATATTGCATTGGATTGGATCGAGGCGGGCGCCTATTTACAAGTAAATGCTGATTCCATTGTGGGAGATACAATGCAACGAAATTTTGTGTACAGGTTGATTAAGCATGGAGTGGTCCATGTGATCGCTTCAGATACGCATTCTCCTGATAAGCGCCCCCCTCAGCTAACGAAAGCAATGCGTTTGATCACAAGAAAGTTTGACAATGCAGTGGGCGGGAAGCTTGAATGCAATGCCCAATCTCTTTTTAACGGGGATGCTCCTGATGTAGAGCAGCCTGTTCCCATCTCAAAATGGTTCTAATGACAGGATGTGTATCTGTTGGGAACCATTTTTTATAATTATTAGATGGATATAATGCTTTTATTTTGTGTAAAAACATTAATTTTTTTGTGAAAAATGGAGTAAATGATTTTATTTCCGGGGAAATGAAGTGAGATTGTGAGTGATTGGGAAATCACTGCACAATCGAGTAAGCAGGGTTGATATTGGTGCACGAGAGGGATTCCAATGAATAAGTTTAAACACGATATTCTGCTCAGAATTGTAAAATCGATAAATATTATTTTAATAACAATACCATTTGCAGTTTGTTGGTTTTTTTATTATGCAGATCACGTGGTGTCACCCTTTTATTCGAAGGGGAATTGGCTTGTGATTTTGCTTTTCCTTGTTTTTTACATCACTTTTGGACGCATATATGACGCTTTTCTTATATCGATATACTCTGTCGCTGAAATCATGTATTCACAAATACTTTCGGCAATGCTGTCTGACGGAGTCATGTATGTCATCATTTGTTTGCTGTCCAAAGGCTTCCCCAATCTGCTCCCAGGCATTTTGGCAATTGCCGGGCAGCTTCTTCTTTCAGTGTTATGGGCACGCGGAGCAAGACGATGGTACTTTCGGACGTTCGAACCACAGCCTACGGCAATCATTTATGATGAGCGCAGAGGAATAAGCCGGTTAATTGAAGAGCATGGATTGAAAAATAAATACGATGTTCAGTATGCCGTGAGTGTAGACGAATGCCTGGAAAACATAGATATGTTAGCCAATATGAGCACGGTGTTTTTAAGTGGTATTCACAGCCATGAACGGAATCTTATTATCAAGTACTGCGTTGCAAATGATATCAATGCCTTTGTAATCCCTCGTGTAGGCGACACACTTATGTCAGGCGCGCATCCTTTCCATATGTTTCATTTGCCGATGCTGCGTTTACAACGATATGCTGCGTCTCCGGAGTACTTATTTATGAAGCGTGCGTTAGATATTGCCTTTTCAACGATTGCGCTTATTGTTTCCTCTCCTGTTTTTGTTATAACAGCAATTGCAATTAAAGCGGTTGATGGAGGCCCTGTGTTTTACAGGCAGCGCCGTCTCACGAAAGATGGAAAACTGTTTGACGTATTAAAGTTCCGAAGCATGCGTGTAGATGCGGAGAAGGATGGTGTGGCGCGCCTCTCCACCGGGGAGAAGGATGACCGCATTACACCGATCGGGCGCATTATCCGAAAATGCCGCATTGATGAGCTGCCGCAGCTTATATGTATTTTATCTGGTGATATGTCCATTGTTGGCCCGCGTCCGGAGCGGCCGGAAATCGCCATGGAGTATGAAAGGGAGTTGCCGGAATTTGCACTGCGCCTGCAGGCCAAAGCAGGCTTGACAGGTTATGCACAGGTTTATGGAAAGTACAATACTACGCCGTATGACAAATTGCAGATGGATTTGATGTATATAGCTCATCCGAGTATCATTGAGGATTTTAAGATCGTATTTGCGACGGTTAAGATCCTGTTTATGCCGGAGAGTACGGAGGGGATTTCTGAGGGACAGACCACGGCGATGAACGAAAGAATGACTAATTACCGATGATTTTGCGCACTTTCGGGTGCTAAAAATTGGAAGAAATTCCATGATGATTACAGGAATATACCCAAAGGTCACCGTAACGATGATGAGCATGTCCGTCACAGTGCCGGATAAAAGGCTGAAAGCACCAGATATAGTTGTTCAATATGTCAATTCTGGCTGACACTACTGTCACTTTATTAAAATACGATATTTCGATGATTTTTGCATAGTGCAATCTGGAATAAATAGGGGGGGACGATGACAACATCATTTGCCTTTTGAAGTCGGTCTTGGAGATGCTCTCAGGCAAGAATATGAGGGCTATCGGTGAAAAGGCGGGGTGTTGTCGGGAATAAACTGATGAGTTTTCATAGTAAAATGAGTGATTTCTGGCATAAAAAGAAGAGCTTTCATGATGAGTGAGAGTGTCATCTGGAATAAAGACAGAGACTCCCGTGACGATGAGAATGGCACAAATTATACGGATTTTCGTAGAAAATTATGCATAAAATGCCTGTGGTGTTATGAGTGAAGTCTGGCATAAAAACATGAGCTTTCATAGCGCAATGAGTGCCGCCTGTAATAAGAACATGGGTTACCGTAGCGCAAAGGTGTTTCAGGTGCCGTCGGGCATGAGTACAAAGCTTTCGATGACAGTGAGTGGCGCAGAGGTCTGTGAGCAATACAACTGTACTGGCTGTGTGGTTCACATAACTGCGTCGATGTGTAGCTCACGCAGTTACTAGATTATTAAGAGCGTAAGAAAAGAAACGGCTCAGACTCTTTGAGATGAGTCTGGGCTGTTTTGCAGTAGTAATAGTGTAAGGGGATTACATAGATGAGTGGATTGTTTACGGTTGTTGTTTTGTCATACAACAATAGCAAATACTTGGAGGAGTGTCTTGACTCAATTTTAATGCAGTCATATCCGGAAATCGAAATTATCATTGCTGATGATTGTTCTAAAGAGTTTGATGCTGACAAATATAAAGCTTACTGTGAGCAGAATGGTAGAAAAAATATAAAGAAAGTAAATATCATAAGGAATGAAACGAACCTTGGTACTGTAAAGAACGTTAACAATGCACTTCGTCAGGCTAATGGAATCTATTTTAAGCTAATTGGAGCGGATGATGAGCTTGCAGATGAAAATTCCCTGTATGAAGCAGCGAGAAATCTGAAGGCAAGCCCGTATGGAATCATTACCAGTAATGTAATTAAGTGCGATTCTGAAATGAAAGTGATTAGATTGTATCCAAATCGTCTTCAGAAAGATCTTAATTCTATGACAGCACGAGAGTGCTATATACGACTGTGTATTCACAATGACATTATTGCTGGCGGAGTGTTCTTTTCAAAATCTTTCCTTGAAACTTATGGATATTTTGATGAACGTTACAAATTATTGGAAGATTGGCCAATGTGGCTAAGAGTGGCACACGCCGGAGCAAAAATTGTTTATTGCCCTTTTAACGCAATCAAGTATCGTTCTGATGTTGGGTTTGGAACAAGTATCAATCCTATATACATGAAAGATAAAAGAGAGGTCTTTGCAAATGAAATTGAGGCTTACAAAAACGAAATCGGAACTTTGAACTATTTGAAAGCCAAATTGTCTTTTGCTTTTGTTAATTCCACAACCGTAAGAAAAACTTACGGACTGATTAAAAGAAGAGGAAGAAATCAATGAACGATGAAACTCTTTCAATTGTTGTTTTGACTTATAAACATGGAAAGTATCTCTATGAAACCTTGGATTCTGCCCTTAGTCAGGATTATCCTCAGATTCAGCTTATTGTCGCTGAGGATGGGGCCAAGGACTTTGATGCGAATGCAGTAAGAGCGTATGTAATCTCTCATGCAAAGTCAAATCTTATAGACTGCAAGATTTTGCACCCTAATACAAATTCGGGCACAGTGAAAAATTTAAATAAGGGATTGAAAGAAGTACAGGGTGGATACATCAAGATTATAGCCGGAGACGATACTTTTGCGAGTACAAATGTCGCATCGAATCAGATTGCATACTTGAAAGCAAATCCTGACAAGTTGCTTGTTGTAGGCAGTATTGTTGAATGCGATGCAAATATGGTTCCGATAGTGAATAATGATCGAGGTTCAGAGATAATCGAAAAGGTTATGAACAGTGGAAGAAATCAGATGCTTCGGTACTTTTGCAGAAGGAATTCTTCTTTTATTGCAACGCAAGCGATCTGCTTTAGAAAAGAGTTTTTTATTAAATATGGAACCTATGATGAGAGATTTAAGTTGATTGAAGACTTGCCGATGGCGGTTCGCATCATTTCTGAGGATATTCCATTTGGACACCAGAATTCCCCATGTGTTAACCATAGAGGCATCGTAGGTGTTTCAACATCAAGCAATCCATTTGAAGCCTCAAAAGTTTCGTATTATCAGGATCTGTTAAGCTACTATGACTTGATCTTAGAGCCTGTTAAAAATGTCGTCGGGAAAACATTTGTTAATATGCGTCGGGCGTTGATTGCTTTTCGTATTGAGTATTCTCAAATTAAACAGGAAAACGGTTTGGGTATTAATCGTGCAGGATTGATTGTGAAAAATATTGCACCAATTAGTTACTATGCATTTAGTAAATTTGGACGTTTCCTGAATTACATTAAGCACTGAAACGCTGGAGGAACCATGAAAAAACTCCTAATAATCTTTAGCTATAAGTACCCTTTTTCACCTCCGGTTGAACAGTTTTTGCATATGGAAATGCCATATCATAGTAGCGCAGATACTGATATATGGTTCGTCCCCTATGCAAGAGATTGTTCGGAAGGAAAGTATGATATTTTTAATGTAAATAACGCCTCTGTAAAACAAATAATAAGAAAAAATAGATTTATTGAACTAATGGATGGTGTGCTTGGCATGATAAGTAGTGCCAGTAATACTTATTCAGAGTTGAGTAGAATTCTTCATAAAAGAGATATCGAGAAAAAAGTATGCCTTAGCTCATTCCTCCGTACAACGATTCAGTCGCAAAGTCTATATAGAGAGATTAAAACGGCAATCGATATAGATGACTTGAAGGACTATTCGGATATAGTACTCTATTCCTATTGGCTGAATCCGATGGCTACTGCAATATGTTTCTATAAGCAATTCCTTGTAAAACATGGTTTCTCTAATGTAAGGGCGATTGCACGTGCCCACGGTCAAGGTGATTTATATCTTGAACCGGATACAGGAAAATATAGGGCGAATGCAATACTACTATCAAAAAAATTAAATCGAATTTATAGTATCAGCCAAAATGGAATGAACCATTTGAAGGAGCAGGAGCTTACAAATGTCGAAGTTTCTCGATTGGGCGTGAAAATGATTGCACTTCCCAATGGGGTAAAAAATCGGGATAGAAAGCTGATAGTAAGTTGCTCGGTCATCAATTCTAACAAAAGAGTAATTGATATTGCAAAAGCAATTTCTCAATTAAATATGCCCGTGTTGTGGGTCCATTTTGGCAGCGGACCAGAGGAGAAAGGACTGCTTCAATGGTGCAAAGACAATATGCCCAAGAACATTGATTGGAAATTGAATGGATGGACACTCAATAAAGATGTTCTTTCCTTTTATCTTGAGAATCGTCCGGATACATTCGTGAACCTTTCGTATGTTGAGGGGATTCCTGTTTCTATTATGGAGGCTATGTCGTTTGGCATTCCTTGTGTTGCAACAGATACTGGTGCGAGTAGTGAGATTGTAGAAAATGGAGTGAATGGTTTCCTTGTTTCAAGAAATTTAGTGTTGAATGAAGTGACTGAGGCTATAAGAAAATGCTTGGGAGAATCAAGCGAAGAACTAAAACAAGCTGCTTTAAAGACAGCTACCCGAAAGTACTGTGCTGAAACGAACTTCCAGCAGTTTTCGAATGAAATTTGGAAACCGAAGGCAGGTGAAGAAAGAAGATGATAGTTCGTTTTCGATCAAAGGAAATTACGTTTAGACTCATTCCAATTCTTCTGATGCTATACAGCGCACTGATTCCGCTGGAAAATGTGCTCGTTGCATCATTTGGTGGATCTATCAATAAGTACATTGGCTTATTGATTATGGGCATGATTTGTATGCAGTGTATATATGCGGGGGTATCAAGAGTATATATCCCCAAGTGGATGTTTCTCTTTTCATTCTTCGCGCTTTGCACGATGTTTTGGTCTGTAAATCAAAATTTTCAGATTCTTAGTGTAATGCTAAATGTTGTGCTATTTACATTGATTGTTATTCAGTATCCGCTTACGGCAGATGAGAAAAGGTGGATTATTATAGCAATTTTTGTGGGTGGCATTGTTGTTTCATCAATGATGTTGGCAGGAGGAGCATTTACTACAATTAATACGATTGATCGTGACCGTATGTCAATAACAATCGGCGGACTTACAATCGACAACAATAATCTTGCCGTTTCCCTGAGCATCTGCTGCTTGTCAGGTTTTTCATTAATCTACAAGAAAAAAATGATTCTTGTAAAGAAGATTCTCATATGGATTGGAATTGCACTAATTGGTGTTGGAATACTACGCACAGGTTCAAGAGGCGGGTTGTTAGCATTAGCTGTAGGCGGAATAGTCTTTCTCCTTTTTTCGGATAGTGGCCTTAGACCAAGAACTATTATTACAGGTGCTATGTGCGTTTTGGGAGGAATGTACTATATTCAAAACTTTATGTCAGCAAGTCTGGCAAGCCGCTTTACAATTGCTGAAGTTGTTTCGAGTGGCGGAACTGGACGTATGGATATTTGGGTAAGTGCGCTAAGATATTATGTTAGTGCTCCAATAGGAAGAGTTTTATTTGGATATGGATTTGGCTCGTTTCCTACGTTGATGAGTAAGGCAATGGGGGTAGCAAAAGCATCTCATAATGACGTGGTTCAAATGCTTTTGGAAACTGGAGTTGTAGGATTGGGTTTATATTTCAAGATGTGGATGGAAATGGCACGGCATGCCTTGAAAAAAAAGAATGCAACTGCGCTTGCATTGCTTGCTGTTGCCGCTGTTGGAAGTCTTAGCATGGAAGTGCTGATCAAGAAAATGTTATGGCTAACGTTTATGGTCGCCATTCTTAGTGCTTCAGATGATCTGGAAATTGTTTAATAAAAGAAAGTGAGGGATGATCTATGAAAATTGATTTTGCTGTTTTGGGTCGTCAATATAGTAAGTATCAGACCGAATATGAAGAGGCCGCTTTGCGGACGTTGAGATCCGGATGGTACATTTTGGGGAAAGAATTGGATGACTTTGAAAAACTCTATGCTGACTATATGGGTGTGAAGCACTGTATTGGTGTGGGCAATGGCCTTGATTCACTTAAGCTGGCTTTGTCGGGTCTTGGTATTGGAAAAGGTGACGAAGTAATTGTTCAAGATAACACCTTTATTGCTACTGCACTGGCAATTAGTGAAAATGGGGCAACGCCGGTATTGGTGGATGCGGATGAATTTTTCGGGATTGATCCCCAAAAGATTGAGGCGGCTATCACAGAAAAGACCAAAGCAATTATGGTAGTACATCTGTATGGTCAGCCTTCTGAAATGGATTCTATTATGGAAATTGCTCGCAAGCACAATCTAAAGGTTGTTGAAGATTGTGCTCAGTGCCATGGTGCGACCTATAAAGGGAAAAAGTGTGGTACATTTGGTGACGCTGCGGGATTTAGCTTCTATCCGATGAAACCCATCGGAGCGTTTGGTGATGCGGGAGCGGTTATTACAAATAGTGATGAAGTGGCTGATAGAGTGCGTATGTTGCACAATTATGGTAGTAAAGTAAAGTATCATCATGAACTGCTTGGCATTAATTCGCGCATGGATGAAATTCAAGCTGCCATTACTGCTGTAAACGTAAAGCATGTGGCTGATAGTAATTCTGAGCGCAAGGCGATTGCAGCAAAATATAAAGCTGGAATCAATAATCCGCTTGTAAAAGTGCCGGAAATTCGCCCAGATACAGATCATGTCTATCATGTATTTCCCGTTCTCTGTGAAAAGAGAGATGCATTAGTGCAGCATATGGCTGATGCGGGTATCCATGCTCAAATCCATTATCCTATTCCGTGCCATCTTGCGGGATGCTATAAGGATCTGGGATACAAGAAAGGTCAGTTCCCGGTTGCTGAAGGATATGGAAAGCATGAGATGAGCCTGCCAATTTATGTTGGTCTCACTGATGAAGAAATCGATTACATCATTACGACAATTAATAATTTCAAGGGTTAATGAATCGATTGTGCTGAAAAGAGAGGACTCTAAAATGAGACTGAGAAATCTTGAAGTTAAAGACGCGCCGTCGATGCTGGAGTGGATGCATGACCAAGATGTCACTAAGTGCATGGCTACAGACTTTGCAAGCAAGACCATAGAGGATTGCGAACGGTTTATTACAGGAAGTTTGACCGACACAGAGAATGTTCATAAAGCAATCGTATCCGATGAAGATGAATATATGGGTACTGTCAGCCTAAAACACGTTGATGAAGTACATGGAAATGCTGAATTTGCTATTACTGTCCGCAAGGCGGCGATGGGAAAAGGCTATTCATGGTTTGGTATGGTCGAAATCTTTAAATATGCCTTTGAACAGCTGAATCTACAAAGTGTTTATTGGTGCGTATCAGAAAAAAATGTAAGGGCATGCCGTTTTTACGATAAACATGGATTTCGCCGAATTGTCGATATTTCGCCTGAAATTCTGGGAAGGTATAGCAATAATACAGATCTGAGATGGTATTCGGTACTGACAGGCGATGACTTTGAAAATGAGGCATTGAAGCGTGGCAACGTTGCAGGTTGCAAGATAATTAGGATTAAAACTATCCCAACGGTAAATGCGGGTGAGTTGTCTTTCTTTGAAGGAACACATGATGTGCCATTTGATATTAAGCGCATCTATTACATTTCAAAAGTGCCAGAGGGAGTTCGACGTGGCTTCCACGCACATAAAAAATTGAAACAGTTGCTATTTTGCCCCTATGGAAGTATTCAGCTTGTAATAGATAACGGAATCTCTCGCGAGGAAATTACGCTTTGCGATCCATCAATTGGCGTTGTAATTGAACAGCCTGTATGGAGAGAAATGTTGTGGTTGCAAAAGGATTCTGTATTATGTGTTGCGGTTTCTGATTTTTATTCCGTGGAAGATTATATGCGTAATTATGATGAATTCCTGCAATATGTTGAGGAGGAAAACCAGAAATGAAAGGCTATTGACCTGATTATCCATAAGGGACGTGTTGGCGAGGTCTACAATGTTGGCGGCCATAACGAGAAGCAGAACATCGAAATTGTGAAGATCATCTGTAAGGAACTGGGAAAACCGGAAAGCCTGATTACCCATGTTGGCGACCGCAAGGGTCACGATATGCACTATGCAATCGATCCGACCAAGATCCATAACGAGCTGGGCTGGCTGCCGGAGACCAAGTTCGAGGACGGCATCAAGAAAAACATTCAGTGGTATCTCGATAACCGTGAGTGGTGGGGGACCATCATCAGCGGTGAGTATCAGAACTACTACGAGAAAATGTACGGCAATCGCTAAATTGTGAGAGATATCGTTTGAATGCAGTAATCTGTGACATTGCGATAGTCCGTTTGTTTTGATGACCCATGATGTAGATTCTACAGGTGTATCAAAATTTTATGCCGCGGTTTTATGGGAGCATCACTTAGAATTGGCGGTTGAGAGTATATACTGTGGTGGTATCATCGCCTTTTGTAAAGTGATGCTCTAATTTTATACAGAGGTATTTTACATAATTGGCAGTACACGTCTTTGAGGGTAAGATATAAAAAATATAGTGTCATAGTTTGCTGAGGTAATTAATGAAAATACTGTTTGTTTGTGTTGATCGGTACCCATATGATGGTGCATGCACAAGCCTATTAAAGAAATTGTTCTTTAATGGTGGCGGATTGATAGAAAAAGGAAACGAAATTCATATTGCAACATACCGGCAGCAGTTTGATGATAAAGATGATGAAATTGTGGATGAAGTCAGAATTCACCGTTTATTAAGCCCCCGCTTTCTTTCAATTTCTGAATTATTGAGACATAAACGAGAGATGGGGCTCTTTATCAAAGGAATATTTGTTAAAATAAAAAAACGTGCTGAACAGAAACTGAAAAATGGATATGAAAATCTTGACAAAGCACAAATTGCAGAGTTCAAAAAATATTTACGTGCTTTGGTTGAAAAAGAAAATTTTGATATAGTTGTTAGTGTTGCTGGATGCTATGAAATGGCAATTGCTGCCCAGATAGTATCAGAAGAAAAGCGCATACCATATATACTTTATCAAGTTGATCCATTTACAGATAATATAATGTTCTCCTCAAGATCCGCTGAGAAGCGGATAGAAATTGAAAAGAGACTGTACAGGTGTTCTCGAAAGGTTTTTACCACTGAGATAATTCTCTCGAAAATGCGAGAAAGAATGCGCAAAGAGGAGCTGTCGAATACCGAAGTAATGGAATTCCCAGGGGTGTCTGTTGACTTCAGTAAGGGAGACAAACGACAGACTTGTGATGGCATTGATTGTGTTTTCGCAGGACGGATATATAGGGGAGTTAGAAACCCTACTTATACAATAAAGATGTTCCAAGAATTACCCCAAAATATTCGTTTGAAACTGTATGGTGTGACAGCAAAAGAACTAAGAGATGATTTCTCAATAGAAACACTTCCTAATAATGTAATTTGCTACGGTTTAGTAAGTGTAGAAGAAGCTGAAAACGCAATGAAAAATGCCGATGTTTTGGTTAATATTGGAAATATAATGTTAAATCAGGTACCAAGTAAATTGTTTAGTTATATTTCAACAGGAAAACCACTTTTAAATATCTGCGCAAATCATGAGTGCTCGTCAAAGCCATACCTGGAGAAGTACCCATATGCGCTGTCAATTGATGAAGCCCAATCCTGTGATGATGTGACTGTAAAAGAGGTAATGAGTTTTTTGACTGAAAATGCAGGCAAGACGTGCGATCTTCATGAAATTGAAGTGCTTTATGAAAAGTGCACACCGGTATACGCTGCGAGTCAGATGCAAGCTGCATTTATACAAGCATACGAGGAGAGATAATATGCAGAGAAAAACAGTAGCGGTTTTAACAAGTGAGGAATCATTTATTAATAATTATGGCGCGGCTCTGCAAGGATATGCACTGTACACTACTTTAAAAGAAATCGGTCTGGATCCTAAAATTGTTAGATATAAGGGTGGCGAGTGTAGAAATAGCCAAATGGAATATCACTTGTTCCGAATAAAACGCGCATTAGGAAAAAAATATCACGCATTAATAGACCCAAAGCCAGAGCCTCTCGCGATTGAAGTGAAAAACAAAATAATAAGGCGCGAAAAAATGTTCAGTGTGTTTTCACAGTCCTATATGTCCTTTTGGAATGAGGAAAGAGTATCATGGCAGCAGTTGAGAAAGGCATATCCAGTATGTGATTACTATGTTTGCGGTAGCGATCAAATTTGGAATCCGTATTTTAAGAACGGATACAATGATCCAGGATATTTTTTAGCATTTGCACCTAAAGGTGCCGTTAAGGTTGCATACGCCCCTAGTTTTGGCTGTGATGATATTCCTGACACTGCAAAGAAAACACTTCCAGCCCTGCTAGAAATCTTTAATGCGATTTCGGTAAGGGAAAAATCTGGAGTCGAAATTGTAAAAAAATATACTTCTCGTAAGGCAGAGCATGTGCTTGATCCCACGCTTCTTCGGACAACTCTTGAGTGGAGGACGATAGAAAAGGTTCCAAAGAAATTACCGAAACACTATATTCTGTCATATCGCTTTGCTGAATCAGAAGAAACCAAGTCAATGATTGATCAAATTTCAAAAAAGACGGGATGGCCGGTTGTTTCTCTTCCGCTATCAGCTGTTGCGATGAAAGATGACTACAACTCAGTGTTCGATGCGGGGCCTCAAGAATTTGTGGGGTTGATAGATAATGCTTCATTGGTTTGTACGGATTCTTTTCATGCTACGGTTTTTTCAATTCTGATGAAAACTCCCGTTTGTGTCTTTCTGCGAGAATCTTATGAGAACGGAAATAGCATGAACTCCAGAGTATACAGTTTATTACACGTGTTTCATTTAGAGTCTCACATTCTTACACAAAACGCGAAAATTGAGGATGCATTGAAGTGCATTGATGAAGATTATGCAGAAGCACATCAAGTTCTGGGGATAGAGAGAAAGAAATCCTTGAATTTTTTGTCGAAAGCATTACAGCAGGAATGAGGAAAAACACTATGGCGAATTCTGTAGTTGTTACCGAAAATGATATGTCTTTGTGTATAGGGTGTATGGCATGTTTACATGTTTCTGAACAATTACACTCTTCGCGACTCTTGCTATCATTGTAAAGAATATAATTCATATACGGCAGATATTACATTGGCGGACGATTGGGGCGAAAATAAAAATGATGATGTAGGAACATCACTTGTTTTTGTTAATACCGCTGTTGGGGAAAAGGAAGTTTGTAGAATTATGGATAAGACAAATTTCTTTGATGTGACTCGAATAACTATGGCAGGTATTTTAATTTGCAGTCATTCTGGATACAATTACAGAAAAAAGAACAATAGAAAGCAATCTTGAAAGATGGTGGGTATCAAAAGGCAAGAACAAGCTTATTCTATAAAGTATCAATTATCCCATTAACTAAAAGAAGATTACGGGAAGGTGCATCAATGATTAAAAAGTTTTTTGTTACAATTATGGGGGATAAACAATTACTCTTTTGTTCCCGTATCACCCTGTATAGCCCTGCAGCTCGGATATACATTTATTCGTTCCAACATAAATCTAAGCGAAACAACAGAGAAACTTCTTTCCAGCAGAGAGCAGAAAGAAATGTGTACTGTTGCGTAGTTTAAATATGGAGGATACGAAGATGAATGATTTAATAAAGGATTGTGTAGGGTGTGGATTATGCGCAATAGAATGTCCCAAGCATGCTATTTCAATGCACAGCAATGAAGAAGGATTTTTATATCCGGAAATAGATGAACAGACATGTGATGGTTGTGATATTTGTAATCTAGTATGTAAAGGCTATAAAAAGCAATGTCATCAAAAAAATAAAGCTCCAAAGGTAAAAGCTTGCCAAACATTAGATGAAAGATGGCTGATAGAATCAACAGCCGGAGGTTTTTTTCCTACGCTGGCGCAGTGGGTTATTGAACAGAATGGAGTTGTCTTCGGAACTGCATACAGTACAAACATGATTCCAGTTGTATGCAAAGCGGAATCAATCGAAGAAGTTTATCGATTTAATGGTTCCAAATATGTACAGTCCGATTTGTCATTGGCCCTTCCTGAAGTTAAGGCTGAATTAGAAAAAGGAAGAATTGTACTTTTTTCTGGAACACCTTGTCAGGTAGCGGCAGTTAAAACATTATGCAAAGAGTTTGTTGGAAAAAGTCTTCTGACTATGGATGTAGTGTGCTATGGCGTGCCAAGTCCAGGATTGTTCCGGGCGTTTTTGGATACCATCGAGAAGAAAAACCAGGCTAAGGTTGTTGATTATAGATTTCGTGACAAACATAAAAATGGATGGAGTCACACAACAGTGATTACAATGGTTGATGCGGACGGAAACACCATGCAGTACGATGAAGAAGACTATAGCAGAATCCCGTATTATAAAATGTTTGGAAGCAGAAATTGTTTCAGAAAGGAATGTTACAACTGCCAATATAACACAATTGAGAGAATTTCAGATTTTACGACGGGCAATTTTTGGAACATTGAAAAAATGACAGATGCATTCGATACAAAAAACGGTGTTTCAATGCTTTTGCTGAATACAGATCTAGCACAGAATATATTTGAAAAAATAGCGGATCGATATCAAGTTATAGATATGACGCTTGAACAGGCAATTCAGGCAAACGATGCGCTTGTTCATACCTGTAAGTATCCAAGCGACAGAGATGCAATTTATTGTTGCTTTGCCAGACAAGGATTTGATTCGATGTTTCAAAAGTACTATGTAGATACCCCTGTTAAGAAAGCAATGCGAAAAGTGAAGTCTCTACTGAAGAGTATAGTTTTACTTGAAAAACAGAAGGGAATTTAGCGAATGTCAGGTTTTACAGGAAAACTGGTGAAAAATACGGCACTAGGAATTTTGTTCAAGATATTGACAATAGCTTTTACATTTATAAATCGTGCATTGTTTATCCGTGTTTTGGGCGAACAGTATCTGGGGATTAATGGATTGTATTCTAATATTCTGTCTGTTCTTTCTCTTGCGGATTTAGGCGTTAACAGTGTTCTGATGTTCTTTCTTTATGAACCGTTGGCACATAAGGATGAAAAAAAATTATCAATATTGATTACATATTTTAGAAAGGTTTATTATGTAATTGCGGGCTCTGTATTTGCAGTGGGAATATGCTTGATTCCTTTTCTTCCATACTTAGTTAATGGAGCTGACTTGTCAAATACAGAATTAGTGCTATATTATGTTCTGTTTTTGATTAATACTTGCTGCTCCTATTTGGCTGTATATAAATCAACAATGCTGATTGCGGATCAGTCAGCGTATATTGTTAATACAGTCAATTTCGTGTTCACAGTGCTCCAAAGTTTGCTACAAATTGGAGTGCTTTATGCAACACATAATTATGTGTTTTATCTTTTGATTATTATAGCATGTACACTTGGAAATAATATTTTACTTACTGCGATTTCAGGGGAACGTTACCCGTATTTGAACAGCATTGCTCCAGATGGCGATGTTGGCGATTTAAAAAAGAAGATATTTAGTAATGTTAAGAATGTGTTCCTTTACCGGGTGGGTGGAACTATAATGAATTCAACAGACAATATTCTCATATCGGTTTTGATTGGAACAACTATTGTCGGTTTTTATTCAAATTATGCACTTATAATTACAAACCTCACTGCTTTGCTGATGTTCTTTTCACAAGCAATGATGACATCTATGGGGAACTTTGGGGTTGATGCAGATATTGACAAGAAGGAACTTGTATTTCGTTCATCGATGCTTATTTACGCTATCATAGCAGCATTTGCAACAAGCTGCATTGTAACAATGATGAACGATTTTATGACTATATGGCTTATAGATGGATATTATCTCCTAAGTGATGCTTTTGTATGGGTGCTAGGTTTCAAGTTGTTTGTAGATATAATGACTTCGCCAAACTGGATATTTCGAGAATCAGCCGGACTTTTTAAGGAAGTGCGTTTGATTATGTTTTTGGCTGCAATTATTAATTTGTTCTTGTCTGTAATTTTAGCAAAACCTTTAGGCCTTGCTGGTATAATTGCTGCGACACCTCTCTCAAAAATTGCAACATTTGTTTGGTATGAGCCACGCACATTTTATCGTAAAGTGTTTCATAAGCCGCTAAGGAGATATTGGAAATATCAGGGAGGCTTAATTATAACGTGTTGCATATGTGTTATTCTTAGTGCTTTCATCTCTAAAAGTATTCCGTGTTCATTTTTAGGTATGATTATAAAGATAGTTCTTTCAGCATGTTGCACAGCGATTGTTTTTATAATTGTAACAAGAGATAGTGTGGAATACCAATTTTGCTTTAGTAAAGTATCAGGAATGATAAATAGAATTATTCACAAACACTGATACCAAGATTTTATAGGAGATAAAAGAAAATGTCTACATTTGATAACGCAACCCTTATGATTACTGGTGGTACTGGTTCTTTTGGCTCTACTGTTTTGAAGCATTTCTTGGATTCTGACCTAAAGGAGATTCGTATTTTCTCCCGCGATGAAAAGAAGCAGGACGATATGCGCCACAATTACCAGCTTAAATATCCAGAGTTGAGCGGCAAGATCAAATTTTACATCGGCGATGTCCGCAACCCGCAGTCCATCCGCGATGCAATGCCCGGTGTTGACTACATTTTCCATGCTGCCGCTCTGAAGCAGGTTCCTTCCTGCGAGTTCTTCCCGATGCAGGCCGTTCAGACCAATATTATTGGCACGGATAACGTGCTCCACGCTGCCATCGATGCAGGCGTTAAACGTGTGGTATGCCTGTCCACCGATAAGGCTGCCTACCCCATCAATGCCATGGGCATTTCAAAGGCTATGATGGAGCACGTCATCTATGCCAATGCCCGTGTGGCCGCCGAGCGCGGCGGTACGACCATTTGCTGCACCCGCTACGGAAACGTTATGTGTAGCCGTGGTAGTGTCATTCCTCTGTTCATTGAGCAGATTAAGTCGGGCAACCCTATCACCATTACAGATCCCAACATGACTCGTTTTCTGATGAATTTGGACGAGGCTGTGGAACTGGTTATGTTTGCTTTCCAGCACGCCAATCCGGGAGATTTGTTTATTCAGAAGGCGGATGCTTCCACCATCGGAGATTTGGCTAAGGCTGTGCAGCAATTGTTTGGTGACACTGGCACTCATATTATCGGCACCCGCCACGGCGAGAAGTTGTTTGAGACTTTGATGACCCGTGAGGAACGTTTGCGTAGTGAAGACATGGGTAAGTATTTCCGTGTCGCTGCGGATGACCGTGACCTAAATTACGATAAGTTTGTAGTCAAAGGCGAAGTACATACGATGGCCGATGAAGCGTACACAAGTCATAATACCAATCGTCTGGATGTAGAGGATACGGTGAAGAAGATTATGACCACCGAATATGTCCAGAATGCGTTAAATGGGATTGAGAGCTTCTAGTCATGTAAGGGAGACTATACTTTGAAAAACAGAAAAAAACCGATTGGCATTATCATTACCATTTCAATAGTTTTACTTTTAACGATAGTGACTCTGTTGGGGTGGGCGTATTACAATTCAAAGCTTGATTTAATTCAATATGATGATGGCAGTAAAGAAATAGACACCAGCACAAGTTACGCCATAGATAATGATGAGTTGGACATTGCCGACCTTCCGGATGCACCGGAAAATGTGGATGCTTCGGGCGGAATAGAAGTTTTGGAAGGCGATATTTATCACGACGACGATGTTATCAATATTCTGTTGCTTGGCACGGATGAACGAACAGATGAATTTAATGAGAACGCACGTGCGGATTCAATCATGGTGATGAGTCTGAATACGAAGGAGCATACGATTAAGCTCATCAGTATTGAACGGGGAATCGGCGTACCGGTGCCGGGACGTAATGATGATTGGATCACACACACCTTCCGATACGGTGGAGCTGGCCTTACAATGCAGACGGTGCGCGATTGCTTTAAATTGGATGTAGAACGATATGTTCGTGTGAATTTCAATGTAGTAAGTAAAGCTATCGACAAAATCGGCGGCGTAGATATTGAGTTGACACAAGCAGAAGCTGAGCATCTAAACAGTGCCAAGAAAAATTATTATGAAAGCGGCTCTGACATCCAAACGGTACATGCAGGTACCAATCATTTGAACGGTGATACGGCAATGGCGTATGCCCGTATTCGTAAAATCGATAGCGACTGGAAACGCATTGAACGTCAGCGCA
>OGZA01000947.1_pt1 | contig 21079 bp, 16 predicted proteins | sample 1576591 | NCBI WGS metagenome assembly OGZA01 (sample SAMEA3541565, study PRJEB24748) | human gut metagenome | biome: human gut; feature: human-associated habitat; material: faeces | place: China | collected 2012
GGCGCGCGCCTCACCGTGTGGGAGCTGGCCCGCGCGGGGGTGCCTGTGACGCTGCAGTGCGACGACATGGCTGCTTCACTTATGGCTGAAGGCCAGGTAGATGCCGTTATCGTCGGTGCCGATCGCATTGCCGCGAGCGGGGATGCAGCCAACAAAGTGGGCACGCTGGGACTCGCTATCATGGCGCGCTATTTTCGAATTCCGTTTTATGTGGCCGCACCGAAAAGTACTATCGATTGCACAACGAAGTCGGGAGCCGATATTCCCATCGAGGAGCGCGATCACGCCGAGGTGCTCGCTGAGCCCATCCTCGGCGTTGCCGTGCGCAACCCCGCCTTCGATGTGACGCCCTATGAACTCATCACCGCCATCGTCACTGAAGACGGTGTTTGGAACCCCTTAGAATCCTAGAACCCTATAGACAACATAACATTATATGTTATAGTGCGTTTTGCTAAGAAGCGGACTGGGTCAGCTATGCCCTCGTGCGGCGGAAAGGGACGATTATGATCACATTGGCGGCGGCCTCCCAGAAGGGCGGCGTTGCGAAGACGACGACGGCCCATGCGCTGGCGGTGGGGCTCGCCCGTCAGGGCAGGCGCGTGCTGGCGATCGACTGCGACCCGCAGGGCAATCTGTCCTTTTCGATGCGGGCGGACGACACGCTGGCCGGGCTGTACGAGGCGCTGCGGGGCGACGCGGCGGCTTCCGATGTGATTCAGGCGACGCGGCAGGGCGTGGATCTGGTCGCGTCGTCGCTCGACCTGTCCGCGGCGGATATGGAGTTCACCCGCGTGGGGCGCGAATACCTGCTGCGCGGGCTGTGCGACGCGGTCGCCGCGTCCTACGACCACATCATCGTGGACTGCCCGCCCGCGCTGGGCGTGCTGACGCTCAACGCGCTGACGGCGGCGGACGACATGGTGATTCCGGTGGGGCTCGAGGTGTTCTCGCTGCAGGGGCTCAAGCAGCTTTTTAACACGGTGGAGAACGTGCGGCGCTACTGCAACCCGCGGCTAACGGTCGCGGGGATTCTGATCACGCGGCGGGGCAACCGCGCCAGCCTGACGCGCGAGATGATCGACGTGATCGGGCAGACGGCGAAGGATCTGGGCGTTTACCTGTATCCGACGGTGATCCGCGAGGCGGTGGCCGTGCGCGAGGCGCAGGTGATGCAGGAAAGCCTGTTCGATTCGCACCCCAAGGCGGCGGTGACGGCGGACTACGCGGCGTTTGTCGCGGACTATCTCAGGCAGGAGGACGAGCGGCATGGCGATTAAAAAGGGCAGGGCGACGGACGCGGTGGCGCGGCTGTTCAGCGTGACGGCGGCGGATCAGGCACATGAGGCATACGAAGCACAAGAAGGCAGGCGGGAACATCCTGTGTCTGAGACACACGAAGCACAGGAAGCATATGAAGCACCTCGTATGCCTGACGCACAAGAGGCATATGAAGCACATGAAGATAAGCGGGAACATCGTGTGCCTGAGACACACGATGCACAAGAAGCATACGAAGCATATGAAGCTCGTGTGCCGAAGGCGGACGGCGCCTACCGTGCCGCCGACACGCAGGGCAAGCGGGGCAAAAAGGCGCTGCGCATGACGATGGCCTTTTCCGAGGAAAACATGGACTACATCCGCACGATGGGCAAACTGGAGAGCGGCGGCGCGACGGCCTACGTCAACCGGCTGATCGAGGCGGACCGCCGGAAGCACGCGGACGTCTACCGGCAGATGAAGTCCCTGCGCCCGGATGCGTGAAGGAGAGCGCCATGGATCTCAAGAAGACGAATTATTTTGATCCCAGAAAGATGGCGGCGCGCAAGCGCTGGACGGTGCAGGAGACCGGGCAGGGGCTGATCGCCATGACCGGCTATGCGTACCTGGGGGACGAGGAGAAGACGGCGCTCTTTTCGGGCGCGGATCTGGAGGCGCGGATTCGGCAGGCTTCCGCCGAAAAGCCCCGCGAGATGGAGCTGTATCTGCGCCTGTCCAACTGGCTGGTGATCCGCCGCCGCGAGACGCTGCAGCTCAAGAGCCACGCCATGCAGGTGCTGCAGCTCATCTGGCGCGGGCTCTTTGTGGATATGGCGCAGCAGGTCATCGCCGCCTCCGAGCTGAAGGACGAGCGCCTGAGCGCCCGGCGGCAGGCCGTGGCGGAGACGCTCTCCCTGTCCGACGAGCAGCTCAAGGAGGGCGTGGACATCCTCCGCCAGAACTTTTCGACGATTGCGGCGTTCAACGTGCTGATGACCCTGCTCAGCGACACCTACCAGATTGACACGTTCGGCTACGTGATCGACGCGGACGACGAGCTCGTGATGTACGAGGAGGCGCTCACGCTGGACGAATTATCCGGCCACCGCGCGGGGCTGTTCGATCTGGCCGAGATCGCCGTGACGCGCGACAGGCTGGACGACGCGCGCGCGCTGCTTGAAGGGGGCTACACGTTCCCCATGGCCGACACCCGCCTGCTGGACAGCCTGCTGCGCTGAGGAGGACGACATGCCGAAAAAGAAACAGGTTTTTGAACCGGAAAACCTGGAATCCATCCGCAGCGCCATCTCCGGCCTGATTGTCGAGCCGCCGGAGGCGATCGAGCCGGTCGTATACGGCGTCGATCTGCTCAGCCGCCACGACCCGTATTATCCCATGGTGCAGGGCGAGGCGACCAGCCGTCTGGCGATGACGGCGACGCGGAACATGGCCATCAACCCGATCACCGGCGACGCGGTCATCGAGGACGAGGGCTTCCGCGCGTTTTTTGAGGGCTACGACGGGCTGAAAATCGGGCTGACGGTCGGCGCGCAGAAGCTGCTCTCCACCGCGGCGCTCTACCTGACGCAGAACAACCACTACCGCCCGGAGGAATCCGCGCGGATCGAGACGGAGGTGCAGATTCCGCTGATCTCCTACGCGCGGCTGCTGGGCTATCCCGTCGATGAGCGGGAGACGGCCACGCCGGAGGAGGCCGAAAAGGAAAAGCGGCGCATCAAAAACCTGATGAAGGACGTGCGCGGCAAGATCAACGACCAGCTCGACGTGCTCTACAGCCTGTCGCTCTCCTGGTCGGAAAAGAAGGGGCGCGTTTCGGATTATCAGGACGTGCGCCTGCTCCAGCGCAAGGGCGTCAAGCGCGGGATGATCTCCATTCAGTTCAGCGACGACATCGCGCGGTATCTGCTCTGCTCGTATGTGATGCAGTACCCCGAGGCGCTGCTGAGCATCGACGAGCGCAGCCCGCGCGCCTACCGCGTCGGCTACAAGCTGGCGTATCACAGCTCCGTGCGCCGCAACATCGAGCGCGGCACCGCCGACATCATTTCCGTTTCGGCGCTGCTGGATGCGTGCGGCGACATCCCCGATTTCGACGAGGTGCAGAAGACGGATCGCGGCCACTGGGAGAACCGCATCAAAACGCCGCTGGAAACCGCGCTGGACAGCTGCGTGCGCGCCGGCGTGCTGGACGGCTGGGAATACTGCGGCGCGAAGAAGGCGAAGCTCTCCGACAGCGAGGTGGATATCGGCGATTACGCGACGTTTATCGGGCTGTATGTCCGGTTTCGGATGGGACGGATGAACGATGAAGATTGATTTTTCCCGGCTGGACGCGCTGAGGCCGACGGCCGCCGTGCCGGAGGGTTTTGAACCCGTGCCCGAGGCCGAAACGCCGTTCGATTCGGGCTACGAGGCCATGTACCGCGCCGCGTGGGATTTCCATTTGGAGACGGACGACCGGCTCCGCGCGGCGGCGGGGGAGGCGCGCGAGGCAATTTGGCTGCGCGCCGCCGCGGCCATGGGGGAGAAGGTCGCCGCTTTTCCGGATCAGCCGTTTGCCGCAGCGCTCTTTGCGGCCGTCTGGCAGGAGCTGGAGAGACGGTACGCGGGGGAATAAGAAGAAAAACGGGAAAAATATGCATCAGAATCCAAAAAGTCTTGATATTGCAAATGTTTTTTGATAGAATGGTTCAAAGAGCGCGATGAAGCCGACGGACGCGGCGCGCGCAGGGGAGGAGGGTTTGCATGATTGATCGACCGCAATACCTTCGAGCGCTCCGGCGTTGGAAGGACAAGCAGATGATGAAGGTGATTACGGGGATTCGGCGCTGCGGAAAATCGACGCTGATGGAACTGTTTCAGGCGGAGCTTCGCCTTGACGGCGTTCCCGATTCGCAGATCATCGCCGTCAATCTGGAGGACTTCGCCAACATCGAGCTGCGCGACCCGATGAAGCTGCACGCTTATATTTTGTCGCGCGCGGGAAACGAACGGGCGTATGTCTTTCTGGATGAAATTCAGAATGTCCGGGATTTTCCGCCGATGATCGACAGCCTCTTTCTGCGCAAAAATCTGGATCTCTACCTGACCGGCTCGAACGCCTACATGCTGTCCGGCGAGCTGGCGACGCATCTTTCCGGGCGCTACGTCACCATTGACATGCTGCCGCTCTCCTTTTCGGAATATGCGGCGTTTACGGGCAGCCGGGACGGCCTGAGCGCCACATACCGCCGCTATCTGGAGACGAGCTTTCCCTATGCGACCGAGCTGGGCGGCGACCGGAAGGCGATTGAGGAATACCTGAGCGGCATCTATCACACGGTCGTGTTGAAGGATGTCGTGGGGAGACTGAAAAACGCCGATCCGATGATGTTGGAAAGCGTTCTGAGGTTCGTGTACAGCAGCACGGGCAGCCCGATTTCCACCAAAAAAATTTCGGATACGATGGGCTCCGACGGGCGGAAGCTCGACGTGCGCACGGTTGAAAAATATCTGTCGGCGTTTGTGGACAGCTACATCGTCTATCAGGCGAGGCGCTACGACATCCGCGGCAAGCAGCATCTCAAGACGCTTGAAAAGTATTATGCCGTGGACATCGGGCTGCGGTATTATCTGCTTGGCGGGCGCTATGCGGATACCGGCCATATCCTCGAAAACGTGATCTATCTCGAACTGCTCCGCCGCGAATATGACGTGTATATCGGCAAGCTCGACGAGCTGGAAGTCGATTTTGTCGCCGTCAATCAGACGGGAACGCTCTATGTGCAGGTTGCCGCGTCCGTGCGGGATGAACATACGCTCGCGCGCGAATTGAGGCCGCTGCAAAAAATCCGGGATTCGTACCCCAAACTGATTTTGACGCTCGACGACGACCCGCCCGCCGATTACGAGGGCATACGCCGCATCAACGCGCTGGAATGGTTGATTGATTCGCCGTAAGGGTGGAGAGAGATGTTGCGCTGAATTTTTTTCGTATGTCCCGCACGGGGCGCAGGAAGGCGTTCGTCCCCATTGCTTTTATGCCGAACATCCTTCTATTTTCCGATATACAGTAGGCATATGAGGCACAAGAAGCATATGAAGCATATGAAGAACAAGAGCCGATTTTCTTGAAAGAAGACCGGCTCTTTTTGAGTGGAAATTTCATAAAACGGCGTTTTTCTGAAATTTCAAGCGCGTTATAATTTCAAAATACGTTGATTCAATGAAAATTCTATGGTAAAATGAGCGCAGCAATTTCATTTTGCCGCCGTCTGGCGCAGAAAGGAGCTCCCCATGAACAATCGAGCAGGCGCGTTTGTCAGCAACCTCACCGGCGAAATGGCCTATCAATCCTTTCGTCCTGCGCCGCTTCCGCCGAATCCGCCCATCGCGCTCAGCGACGAATTGGTCGCAAAGCTGGTCGAGGCCAACAAAAAGCTGGCTGCGCTGGACGGCCTGTCCGCCCGGATTCCGAACATGGATTTATTTGTGTCCATGTATGTTCGCAAGGAGGCGCTGCTGTCGTCGCAGATTGAGGGAACCCAGTGCACGCTGGACGATATCCTCAATCCGCTGATGGAGGAAAACACGAATCGGAACGTTTCGGACGTTGTGAACTACATCAAGGCGACGGAGTTTGCGCTGAACCGTTTACATTCGCTTCCGCTGTGCAATCGGCTCATCAAGGAGACGCACGCCGTTCTGATGGAGGGTGTGCGGGGGCAGGAGAAGAGCCCCGGCGAATTCCGCTATTCGCAAAACTGGATCGGCGGGCAGGGCAGCACGATTCGAAATGCGCGCTACATTCCGCCCAACCCGGAGGATATGCAGACGGCCATGTCCGATCTGGAGAAATACATGAACGGCGACGATTCGCTGGATCCCCTGATTCAGGCGGCGCTCATTCACTATCAGTTTGAGACAACGCACCCGTTTCTTGACGGAAACGGCCGGGTCGGTCGGCTGCTAATCACCCTGTTCCTGATGGAAAAGGGAATTTTGTCTCGCCCTGCGCTGTACATCTCCTATTTTCTGAAAATGAACCGGATCGAGTATTACGACCGGATGACACAGGTTCGCAAGACCGGCGATTATGAGCAGTGGGTGATGTTCTTCCTGCAAGCGCTTTCCGATTCGGCCGGAGACGCCATTCAAACCATCGACGCGCTGACCGCGCTGCACAATCAAAGCGTGGCCAAGCTGGGGGCGTTTTCCAAACGGCAGCAGACAAACCTGCTCAAGTTGTTTGCGTACATCGAAACCAACCCGATCATCGACATTCAGAAAACCGCCGCGGCTTTGGGGCTGTCCTACAACACGGTTTCAAAAATGGTGACGATCCTTGTGGAGGAGGGGATTCTGCGGCAGACGGACAAGGCCGGAAAGGCAAAAATCTATTCCTATGCCGACTATCTCGACATTCTCCGGAAGGACACCTGACGGTCTTTGAGGAAAATATCTTATGCCTTGGGCATATGAAGCATATGAGCCGAATTTTCGGGAGAATGTGGTGAACGGCTTTCGCCGTCTGTGAAACGGCTTCCACCGCCGGAAACTCCTTCCACCGCTGGAAGGCGTAAAAAATCCCCGCCGAGAATTTCCTCTCGACGGGGATTCTTTATGTCCTTTAGGGATTAGCCCAGCGGACGAACATCGACGACCTCGAAGAACAGCGTCGCTTCGTTGGCGTTCTCGGCCAGCGCGGCGGCGACGGCTTCATCGGTGATCGCCTTGAAGCGGATGCGCGCGCCGGACGTGGCGAACGGCTTTGCGCCCTCCTCGCTGGATGGGGTGGCGGCATACACGGCCACGCCCTCGCCGTTGGCGAGCAGGTTGCTGCGGGACTGGTTCTCGGCGAGGCTGAGCTGCACATAGTAATGATCCTCGTGCTTGACCATGCCGAAGACGAAGAACGCGGCGTTCGGGGAGTTGTCCGGGTTGGTGGTGGTCACCAGATAGAAGCCGGAGAAGGAGTTGATCGCGTTCATCAGGTCGTCGCCGGTGAGCGCCGTCTGGCCGTAGAAATCGGCGACGGAGGCGGAGGAAACCGCGTCCTCGGCGAGCGCGGCGAAGGGCAGGCACAGAGCGGCCGCCAGAATCAGGGGAATAAACTTCTTCATGGTGTTTCGTCCTTTCTGTCGGGTGTTGATGGAATGGGGGGAGTGCTTACTGCGCGGCCTGCGTCAGGCACTTGACCGCCGCATCCTTGATGCGGCCGGAGGTCAGCGTCGCGCCGGAAACGCCGTCCACGTCCACGCTGTTGGCGTCCACGATGGCCTGCGGCACCTTTTCGAGCGCCGAGGCGGCGACGGCCTGCGTCTCGTGGTTCTCCGCGACGACGACGGCGGCAATCTTGCCCGCCGCCACGGTGACCTTGACCGTCATCGGGCCTTCCTGGCCGTCCACGGTGGCCTCGTATTCGCCGTCCGCGAGGGTCTGGCTCATGTCAAACAGGCTCTCCGCGCTGTCCGCGTCCTTGGCGAACATATCCTCGGTGATGACCTCAACCGGGGTCTTGAGGGTGTAGCCGGTCGCCGGTTCGTTCGCCATCGCCGCGCGCGCAGCCAGACGGCCGAAGACGATCGGGCCCATCACGCCCGTGCCGCCGGAGACGAAGCGTCCCCAGATGCCGCCGACGCACTCGCCGGCCGCGTACAGACCCGGAATGACCGCGCCGTCCACATCCAGCACCTGACCGTCGGTGTTGGTGCTCACGCCGCCCAGCGTCATCACGACAAGCGCCTTGAGCGGGATGGCGTAATAATGCTCGCCCTCGATCTTGTTGATCGCGGCGCAGTAAGCGGAATTGTTCTTGATCGCGTCCTCGGTGTACTCGCGGCCGAACTCGTCGGGCTCGCCGGATTCGACGTGCTCGTTGTAGCTCTTCACGGTCGCCTCGAGGTTCGCCGCCGGGATACCCAGCTTTTCGGCCAGCACGGCGAGGGAATCCGCACAGACCACGGCGCTGTTATACGCCTTGCCCGGCGCGTAATAGAAATTCCAGAACACGGAAGCGTTGAGCGCCTCGATATCCTCGATGATCTTGTCGGTGAAGATGTCGTACTGAATCGCGTTGGTCTGCTCTTCCAGCGCGGTCTCGCGCGCCACGACGTCCGCGTCGTTCTCGTTGGCGAAGCGGAAGCCCTCCTGATTGACGGAGATGCCGCCCGCCTTCCACATGTAGGAGGAGGCGATCACGCCCATGCACGGCGCGGTCTCGTGACCCATCGGGAAGGTCGGAATGTAGCCCATGGCCGTCGGGTCGATGTTCGCGCCGACCTGCTGCATCATGTAGATGCCGTAGCCGTCCGCCGCGGTGGAGCCGCCGACCAGATAGTTCGCGCCGTTCTCGGCGAACGCGGACATCATCTTCGAGTTGCCGGAGTAGCCGCCGGTCGCCATGATGACGGCCTTCTTCGCCTCATAGCGGACGGTCTGGCCGTTCTCATCGGTCGCCAGCACGGTCAGCACCTGACCCTGCTCGTTGGCGACGAGCTGGTTGGCCGTCGTGTTGAAGTCGATGGTCACGCCCTTGTAGGCGTCCGTCGCCAGCACGGTATCCATGATCTCGTGCGCGGCGGCCTTGTAGCGGGTCGGGTCGTTGGCGCTGGGCTTGTAGGTGCGCGCCACGGAATAGAGCTGATGCTCCGGGGCGAACACGGTATGCTTGCCCGTGGCCTTCATGGACGAGAAGTTGTATTCGGACAGGCCGTTGTCCCACAGCCACTGAATCGCGTCCACGTCCTCGTCAACGAACGCGCGAATCATCTCTTCGTTGCCCAGATGCGCGCCGTTGCTCAGAATATCCTGAACAAAGCTCTCCTTGGTGTCCTCGATGCCGTCGATCTTCTGAATCACCGTCTCCGCGCCGGACATGGAGCCGGAGGTGAAGTTCAGCGAACCGCCCGTCTTGCCGGTCTTTTCCAGAACGATGACGCTCTGCGCGCCGTCGTTCACCGCCTCGATGGCCGCGGACAGACCGCCGCCGCCCGCGCCGACGATGATGATATCGGCGTTCTTGACGGTGTCCTCCGCCGACGCGGCAACCGCCAGCGCAGCCAGCAGCACGGCCAGCATAATCGTCAAAAGTTTCTTCATGTTGGATGCCTCCTCCATTGTATTTGAACAGGAAACCCCTGTTCCGGGTCGAAACAGGTCAAACGCCGTCGGTAAATTATCAACAAGCCGTTTGAGCCACTTATCATTGTAACCGATGGCGGGCGGCAAAATCAAGGGAATTTCGAAAAAAGAGGGCGGGGATATCAAGAAATTTGAATGTGTCAGCGGAGGGGGATGGGGGCTGTTTGGTTTGTTAATTTTTTTCGTCCTGGGAGGGTGTTCCCACAAGAAAAAGGCAGGGAATTGACTGACCGCGCCGAATTAAATATGAAATAAGGAAAAATTGAGCAAAAAACAAATTCTGCACAAAACGCGGGCGCGCAATGCGCGACTTATCGCTTAGGCGGGAAATAACCCGACCAAAGAGCTCCCTCTTTGAGGGCGTGGAGCTTGTCGCCCGCTGTGCGGGAGGCAGGCAAGCGGAACGCCGAAGGTCTGGCACGGCGCAGCCGTGACTGAAGGAGTTAGGCGCGCATTGCGCGCCCGTTGTCAGAATTTATGCGAAATTTCGAATATACTCATTGACTGTCCCCGTCAAAAATCAGCCGTTCGCCGCAAAAGCATCTCTGTTTTTTATACAATTTATACCCATAACGCCTTTACAGCGTTCTTTTTTTGTGTTATTCTTTGATAGAACGAACGGTTGGTCAATCAATAAGGACGATCAGCCAAATAAACGCGAGGACGATATGAGAGAACGAGACGAACAAGCCTTTCAGCGAAAAAAGGCGGAAATTATGGAGGCCTGCTTCAACTGCTACGCGGAAAACGGCCTGACCGGAACGGGAATTCAGGCGCTGGCGGACGCATGCGGCCTGTCCAAGGCCAGCCTGTATACCTATTTCGACACGCTGGACGATCTGATCGTGCAATCCACCGCCTACTGCATGAGCAAGGTGGAGGACGATTTCATGCAGCTCTCCCCCACCAGCCCGCAGGATATTCAGCGGTTCATCGACGAGGTGCCCTATTGGACGGCAAAGCGCCACGGCAAAAAATACCGGCTGATGTATCAGGTCTACACGCACCCCAAATACATCGAGCACGGCAAGCGGTTTTTTGCCGGAGTGACCGAACGCTATTCCGCGTATGCCCGGCAGATGGAGCCGCATCTCGGCATCCCCTGCGAGGTGCTCACGCCCCTGATCTTCATCTTTGTCCGCGCGGCGGTGCATTACGCGCTGTTTGAGGACGAGTATTATTTGAAAAGCCAGATGGACGTTTTGAAACTGAGCGTTTCGCTGCTCATCAAACAATATCAGAAAGAAGGACAGCCATGAAAAAACGAGGATGGATCGCGCTATTGTGCGGCCTGCTGGCGGTTTGCCACGCGCTGGCGGAGCAGACCGACGGGGTTGTACGGGTCGGCGAGGTGATCTACGATGTGCAGACGGTGCAAAACGCCCTGAACGCCGGTTACCAGCTCTATGAATCTTCGGGCATCAGCCTGAGCGCTGCCCAAAAGCAGCAGTTGGCCGACAGCGTGCTGGAGCGCTTTGTGGGGCTGGGCGTGCTGGAAAATCAGCTTCGCAGGGAAGGGCAGGCGGAGATCGACGAGCCGACCCGGCAGGCGCTGGACGAGCAGGCGCGTCAGGCCTACGAGGTCAATAACATGGTCGTCGTCATATTCACCATAAGCTTCTGAGGCCTACGAGGCGGCTTGGCAGCAGATGGCCGAGGCGATTCGCTCTGGAACGCCCGACGCGACCGACGAGCAGATCAGCGCCTTTCTGACCCATATGGGCTACACGCTGGACGCATACCGGCAGGAGGCGGAGCTGACGCTGAAAAACCAGCGGCTCATCGCCCTGTACTGCGGGGATATCTCCGTGACCGACCAGGAGGTGCAGGATTACTACGAGCAGCAATATGTTTCCGTCTATCGGGCGCGCTATGAAGACGACATCCCCCTGTTCGAGCAGGAGGTGCTCCTGAGCGGCGGGCAGACCTATTACATCCCAGAGGGCTACCGGCGGATCAAGCACATCGTGATGGCGCTGCCGGACGCGGACGCCGCGTCGGCGCAGATCGCCGCCATCTATCAGGCGCTGGACGCGGGCGAGAGCTTTGAAAGCCAGATGCAGCGCTATTCCTACGATACCTCCGTTCCGCCCGAGGACGCGGGATATCTGCTGCACGCCGATTCCCAGCTGTGGGACGAAGCGTTTCTCAGCGCGGCGCTGGCGCTTGAAAAGCCGGGGGACGTATCGGAGCCGGTGGTCACATCGGCAGGCGTTCACATCATCCTGTACGCGGCGGACGAACCGGCCGGCCCGCTGGCGCTGACGGACGAGCAGCACGACCTGCTGACGCAGGCGGCGCTGACGGACAAACAAACCCGCCGACTGGAGGAGCTGGTCAGCCAGTGGCGCGAAGCATACGACATTGAAACCCATCCGGAATGGCTGACGTTTTACGACGAATAGGAGGTTTCCCCATGATGAAACGGCTGCTCTCCCTTCTGCTGACGCTGGCAATCCTGCTGGGCGCGATGCCCGGTCTGGCGGAAACGGCTGTGCCCGTCCTGCGCTCCGCCGAAATCGCCTCGCTGAAAACGCTGGCGGGCGACGCTCAGGCCGGAGCCGCGTGGCACGAGGGCATGAACCCCTCCGCCTCGATGAACGCGCTGCAAATGTGGCAGTGGACCGACTGGTTTCTCTCGGAAAAGCTGCGCAGCCTGCTCGGCTCGGCGCAGGATTACATTCAGTTGGCCTCCGGCCTGCCCGGCAGCAGCGTCCAAGCCGATGTCAGTGCTTTGGAATGGGAACTGCGCGCGCTGGAAGATCAGCTTACCTATTATGAAGATCAGCTTTCGGACGGGCGAATGGCGATTCTCAACGGCATCCGCCTCTATCAGGACGTCAGCGCCTCCGCCTATGACCGCGCCCGCGCCTATGACCGCATGATGGAGGCCAAGGAAGAGATTCGGCAGGCCATCAAGACCATCAGCGCCAACTACACCGCCTATACCGCGCTGGTCAACCGGTGCAGCGAAAGCATGCTGGCCGCGCCCATCAACCACAGCATGCTGCAAGTGCAGGGGAAAAGCGTCACCGGTTTAATGGACACGGCCCGCGCTTTGGAAATCTCGGAAAACGCGGCCGACGCGATTGATTTTGACGTGACCGTTATTTCCACCAAGCAGATCTGCATCGCCGTATATGATTTGGATAAAAAGCCCCTGACCGGCGCGCTGGTGCATCTGGTCAACACCAAGGATTCCAAGCGCACCAAGGACGCGGTCACCGATTCCGACGGCCGGGCGGTGTTTTGGGTATCCGATCTGGGCGCGGATGAAAAGACGGATATGAAGCTGGGTCTGCGCGTCACCGCAAGCGGCTACCAGATCCACGAGATTCAGACCGTCAAAATCCGCGGCGGCGAATCCGTCTCCGTCCATTTGAAGAAGGACGATCAGACCCCGTATCTGATCATGGCCTGCTTCAACGGCCGGGATATTCTAAACGAGGAAAGTTCCTTTTACCATTCCAAAAAGAACAACGTCAAACACACCTTTTCCGTCAAGCTTTCCTGCGCCGGCAGCGGCGAATTGGAGATGCGCTACCCCACCGATGCGGCGGGCACGGCGTTCCAATCCGTCAAGCAGACGTTTACCGCGGCCGACAGCGACAAGAAGGTGTTCACCTTCGAGAAAGAATGGCTGCGCATCCTGCATCCGGAAGCCAAGGTTTCCTTCAAGCTCACAACGAACGGGCAGGAATACACCTTCGATACCCGTCTCAAAATCGAAAAGCCCGTCGTGGACGAGCCCTTCTTCGACCACAGCGCGCTGTTCTCCTTCACCAGCGGCTCGGGCGGTTTTGGCTTTACCATTCCGGGTGATGTTCCCTTTATCAGCGGAAGCACGCTTTCCCTCTCCATCCCCGGCAACTATCCCACGCTTATGATTCTGCCCTCCGGCATGGGCATGTTCTCCTGGGGCTACGACTTCGCCCCGGAGAAAACGACCTGGAAGACCGACGACACGCAGGATCAGGAGCGGGCGATCAAGGCGTTTGACAAGCAGTCTGCCGCGGATAAGCTGCTGGCGGCGGCCGGCGTATACCGCAACGTCAACACCACCACCACCCCCAAGCTGCTGGGCGATTACGGCGTGCATATCACGCCCTTTGCGGCCATGCAGGGACTGTATCGCCGCAGCGACCAATCCCTCGAGCTGCGCGGAAACGGCGGCGCGACGTTTGCCTTTGAGGCGGGCTTCACCCAAACCTTCACCATCGGCCCCGTGCCCTTCTTTGCCGGGATCGATTTCAGCATGGGCGCCAGCTTCGGCGTCGGCATCAGCCTGAACATGAAAGCCGAAATCGAAAACGGGCTTCTGAAGGTCAAGGAAGGCCCTGTCATCGGCTATGACAGCGGCATGACCATCAGCTTCCGGCTGGAGCTGGGCGGAACCATCGGCTTGGGGTTGAAGGATGTGCTCTCCGTGTCGCTCCGCGGCTACGGCTACATCAACCCCATCATCCACCTCACCACGCCGCAGGTTTCCGCCGAGGCTCGAATCGGCATCGGCCTCAGCGTGACCCTGCGCGCCCTGTTCCTAAAATGGAGCACCACCCTGTGGGAGGGCAACCTTCCGCTGAGTTCGTCCGATTCGATAGCGCTGACGGCTTCCGGCAAAACGACGACGAGCTCGTCGTGGCGGGATAACGACGGCGCGGAAGATCCCTTGCCGGCCGCCGCCAACACCGTAACGGCGGTAGGCGCCAGCGGGGTGGAGCCCACCGAGACAAAAAAGCTGTTTGACCGAATCGACTGTTCCGCGGGCGACTTCCAGTATGTCGTGGTGGACGGCGACACCTATCTGTTCTGGATTCAGCCCGGCAAGGGCGATACGGACTGGGAGCGGGTCAACTGGTGTAACCTGAGGACGCGCAAGTACGGGCATGTGGACTGGATAGACACCTCCGACAACCCCGCCAAGCGCAGCAACACGAACACAGCATATCAGAACCGGTTTGTCGATTACGACTTTACCGTGGAGCCGAGCCGGGATATTCAAGGGAATTCCAGCAATTTCTGCGCCCTGACCATCTTGAGCGGCAGGTTTACAAAGCCCACCTCCGAAGACAAGGTCAACCCACCGCAGGAGGCCTGCGTCGCGTCGGTGCTGATGCAAAAGCAAGGCGACGGCTCCCTGAAGGTGGTGTATTATCGGGAGGAAACTGGCAACTTCACCACATATAGCTACCCCACCATGCCGGAGGTGCTTTTAACCGCCTTCTCTCCGGACTTGAAATCTGTGTTCATGGTCAACACCTATGTCCGCTCTGACGAAACAAAAGTCAGCGGGCTGGTCGTCAGCGGAAATAATAAGGCAGCGGATTTCAGTTGCACTGCGCTGAAATCCTACCTCTTTGAAAACGGGAAGGAAATCGCCCGTTACCACGTGGGCGAGCCGACGGCTGTTTCCCCAAGCGCGCCGAAAGAAGATAAGATGAACTTCTATGTTCTGGGCACAAACGGCGTGCTCGCCCGCATTCGCAATGGCAATCGGCAGGAGCTGGCCAAGGGCGACATCGTCAATTTCAAAGTGGTGACCCGCATCAACGGCGTTGACGACAAGGATACCCTGTTCTATCTGGACAGGGTGAAGACGGACGAGGGCGGGTTCATCCACCGGCTGAAAGGCGTCACGCTGTCGCCCCAAAGCCCGGAAAAACCCGTGACCGTGACCGATTACGACATAGAGGTCAACGCGGATCGCTTTGACACCGTCAAGTTCGGCGGCGGCATCTATCTGTACTGGACGGAGTGCTCGACCCCCAATACCAACGTCGTGCCCGACGCCAAAGCGGAATATCTGGTGCGCTGTGTGCGCTACGACCCGGATACCGATACCATCTGCGATCCCTTTACGCTGGTGCAGCTCGGCGAAAGCCCTTCCAGCGTCAAGCTGCAGGATTCGGGCACGGGCTTCTACGCGGTGGATTTGGGCAACCAAAACGGCTCCTACCTGCGCCAGTCCCTGACCAAGTTCACCTATCAGTTGGTGATGTCGGCTGAATTGCAGGCCGCCGTGCCCAACGACCCCTGCGTGTGCGCCGGGGATTACATCGACCTGATTCTTTCCGTGCGCAACACCGGCAACCTGCCGCTCTCCGGGCTGAACGTGGCGGTGGAGAAGGGCAATCAGGTCATTCAAACCCTGCGTATCAACTGCGTCCAGCCGCAGGAGAGCACCAATGAGTTCCTCGCCGCCGATGGAAACCTTGCGGCGGAACAGAAGGGCGTGTACACCATCCGCCGGGTGGACGGCATGTATGACGCGCTGAACGGCGAGAGCTGGAACATCACCAGCACCAACAGCAACGGCGTAACCACCCAGCGCAACGTGCGCACCACCCTGCTGATGCCGGGCGACACCCAGAGCTATAAGGCCAAGCTGCTGATTCCCGCCGATTGGGACGGCAATGTCAATTTGACGGCGGAAATCAATCAGACGGTGGGCGCGAAGCAATTCGGCGCGCTGCTGACGGAAAACGGCCGCCCGCTCTCCAATACCCTCGCCCTGACCGCAGACGCGGCGAACGACAATTCGGTGTTGATGCGCCTGAGCCAAAACGCGCTCAAGCTTGTGGATACCGATTCCCACGACCTGATGCTGAGCGCCCAGCTCTTTAACCGGGAAAGCGAAACCTATGTGCGCGTCAGCATTTTGAACCGAAGCGGCAACACCTACTCCAACGTGGTGCCCACCCTCACATCCTCCTATAATGGACAGACCCTGTTCAGCCACACCTTCCGAAACGCCATGGAGGATGACTACGGCTACTCTATGGATATTCCGCTCCGAATGCTGACCGCGGGCCGCCGTCTGGACGAGTTGGATCTGAACGTGAGTTCCAAAGCAAACTATGAGGAATTCGCGGATGCGGATAACCACGTTCGCCTCTTCCTGTTCCCCAAGCTGTACATCGCCCAGCAGCCCGAAAGCCTGAATCTGGTCGAAAAGCAGGATGCGCTGTTTGTCGCCGCGGCCGCCGGCGGAGAGCGGCCGTACCGATATCAGTGGCAGAAGCTGAACGCCGAAGGGCGATGGGTGGATCTGCCCGGCGCAAACCAGAACAGCTACCAGCTCGCCAAGGTCACGCTGGCGCAAAGCGGGCTGACCCTGCGCTGCGTGGTCACGGATGAAGCGGGCGACAGCGTGACCTCCGATTCCGCCGTGCTGTCTGTGTTCTCGCTGCCCCAAACCGGCGATGAAACCCAGCCTGCGCTGTGGATGCTTCTGGCGGTCGCCTCCGCCGCCCTGATCGCGCTGCTCTGCTTCCGGCGCAGGAAGGACGACTGATTCCTGCTTCCCGCCGCGCGCGTTCCGTGTCACGTTTCATACTGTTTCTCTTTTAAAGCCTAGACTGATGTGTTATAATATAAGTGGTGATGAAAATGAAGAAATACGAGATAACCACTGAAGAATATACAGCAGTCGTAAAGGCAAGGAGAGCTACGCAGAATAAGAGAATAGCGCGTCGGCTCCAAGTGATAGAACTGCGATACGAAGGGAAAACATCCAAAGAAATAGCAGAGAAACTGGACATGAATTGGATGTACATCTCGGAAATAGTAAAGCAGTTTAAGGCACAAGGCCTCGAAGAGTTTGCAAGAATGAAATATACCAGTCACAACAGGAAACTCAGCTATGAACAGGAAGAAGAGATTCTTCAAAAATGTGAGCAAAAGGCAGAAGAAGGCCACATCACAACAGTTGAGGAAGTTCGCAAAGCGCTGAACGCAGAAATCGGTGGAACTACGGCGGGCAGCTATGTATATCGTGTTTTGAAGCGGCATGGCTGGGTAAAGAAAATGCCGCGGCCAAAGCATCCAAAGTCAGCCAGTGAAGAAGATCAGGCTGACTCAAAAAAATTAAGACTCGATACGATGAGCTTGGAAAGGAAGTCTCCCCCAAACGGGTGAGGATCCTGTTTCAGGACGAAGCGGGGTTTGGCCGGATAAGCAAGCCTACAGCTTGCTGGTGCAGAAAGGGGATCCGGCCCATTGTGCCATGCCATCATATCCGTGAATACAGATATGTCTATGGAGCGGTAGAACCGGAAACCGGAGACAGCTGTTTCTGGGTAATGACGAGATGCGACACTGAAAGCATGAACTTCTTTCTGGAAAAGCTCTCGGAGCAATATGCAGATGACTATATTCTGCTTATCTGTGATGGGGCGGCATGGCATAAATCAACGGAGCTCATTGTTCCAGAAAACATCGAACTATTCTTTATTCCGCCCTACACACCTGAAATGAACCCCATAGAACAGATTTGGAAAGAAATCCGTAAATTTCATTCCTCGTTGGTTTGAAGTGAGTTCTAATTGTTCTTTTGCGTATCTACAATCTATTGCTGTTTGCGCAGTCCAATGATGTTCAGGAATATTAAAATAGAAGTCGCGTTTACTTAATACGGTAAGGGTTTGTTGGTCTACCAACTTAAATCTTCTATATCCTAATTGATACAAGCGTTCCAGAGTCTCCAGTTCCTTGCCCATCGCAATGGTTTCATTCTCTCCCAGGCATTCTGTCTCCACTGATATATATGGAGGCTTTTCATCACTATTTTCTATTGTTTGCAATGCAATAATATCATTTCCTTCTATATCTATTTTGCAATAAAAAGGCATTCCATATTCTCTGAATAGGTCATCCAGCCGTTTTGACCGAACCTTTTTCTTTAGTGTTTTATTTCCCTGCCTGGAAGCGACCGCACCATTGGTCGAGTTCCAAAGAGTATTTTGACTAATAAAGAAATTTATATCTTTATCACTCTCATTCGTTATCGCATAATTAAGCAGGATAAGCCTGCCGTTATCAATATACTCTTTAAAAGAGCTTTTACCTTCTTCTATCAGTTCAATATCTGCATCTACAGCCACTACGTTATAACCTTTCAACAGATAAAAAAGAGTATCTTCGCCTTTATGAAATCCAATGTCATAGATTAACTCTTCCATGTTATTTTGTTTATCATCTTGTCCACTTTCGTCTTATAGAATCCTGTCACACGCAGTTCGAGTAGCCAGTCGAGAAGGTCATTTACATCATTTCCCGGTCCATCCAGTTTTCGGTCCATCCAGTCGATCAAGTAAATCAAATTTTCTTTTAGTTCGATGCTAGAATAGGTATCGCCCCTTTGCCAGCTTGGACGCAGGCGCATCAGTATATAGCGTCCCAAGCCTAAAATGCCATTATCTAACCCCAGTTCACTGATTGGTTCGTAATTAATTGCATATAGAACACACTGGTCTACTTCGACAAGAATCTCATCGGCATCCCCTTCCAGAAAACCGGATTGGATCAGATATTCTATTCCCCAGCCGATGCCACACAGTCCATCCGCAAAAGTGAGAGGTATTTCTAAAGAAAGTTCTTCTAAAAGCTTATCCAACAAGTCGCCGGCAATTTCTTCATAGTACACATCACCAGAACAACGAGCACAGTGAAAAAAGAAAATCACAGCACGCATCTTACCGTGCGCCAATCCCAATGATGAATAAAAGTCATTATTCAAAATGTTGGTAACTGAATATCTATGCAATAGTTCCTGATCTTCCATATTCTTATTTTGTTTGTATGTATTCAGACTTCTTTATTGGGAGAGCAATAGGATAAAACGCAAACAGAATATGGATTGCAGATAATGACATCCAAAGATGTTACTTGTCTTATGTCTTGTGCTTCTTTCATAATGTTTGTGTATTAGTTTTAATACGCTAAATATAAAAATAAAAAATGAATATACTGCTAATCATCGTATTATATTTCACGAATAAATATAATTTAACTTGATCTTTACAATTTATTCAATATACATATTGTTTTCCGCCAATCCAAGTCAGACGATGGTTTTTACTTAATGATTGATACATATAATATAATGTTCCGGATACAGATTTCAAGTTGATTTATCATTATATATCAAAGTTTTATTCTAACTTTGTGGTTTCAAATCGAATAAATAGTAAACGTTATGGAACATCAATTGACCATCTACAACACTTTAGATAGAAAAAAAGAGCTATTCGTACCGCTTCACGCACCGCATGTAGGCATGTATGTATGCGGACCGACAGTATACGGTGATGCTCACTTGGGACATGCCCGTCCCGCCATCACATTTGACGTACTCTTCCGCTATCTGACTCATTTAGGATATAAAGTACGCTATGTACGAAATATTACCGATGTCGGTCATCTAGAGCATGATGCTGACGAAGGAGAAGACAAAATAGCCAAGAAAGCCCGTCTCGAAGAATTGGAGCCTATGGAAGTTGTTCAGTATTACCTGAACCGCTATCATAAGGCAATGGAAGCACTGAATGTACTTTCTCCCAGCATCGAACCGCACGCTTCGGGTCACATTATCGAACAAATCCAGCTCGTACAGAAGATTCTGGACGCCGGATACGCTTACGAAAGCGAAGGTTCCGTCTACTTTGACGTAGCTAAATATAACAAGGATTATCATTACGGCAAACTCTCAGGGCGCAACTTGGACGACGTACTGAATACCACCCGCGACCTCGATGGACAAAGCGAAAAACGTAATCCCGCCGACTTCGCCCTCTGGAAAAAAGCGCAGCCGGAACACATCATGCGCTGGCCTTCTCCATGGAGCGACGGTTTCCCCGGATGGCATGCCGAATGTACCGCCATGGGACGCAAGTATCTGGGCGAGCACTTCGATATTCACGGAGGAGGAATGGACCTGATCTTCCCGCATCATGAATGTGAGATCGCACAGTCGGTAGCTTCGCAAGGCGATGACATGGTTCACTACTGGATGCACAACAACATGATTACCATCAACGGTACGAAGATGGGTAAATCACTCGGCAACTTCATCACGCTGGATGAATTCTTCAACGGTACTCACAAGTTGCTGGCACAAGCCTACACTCCGATGACCATCCGTTTCTTCATCCTGCAAGCTCACTATCGCAGCACTGTAGACTTCAGTAACGAAGCATTGCAAGCTTCGGAAAAAGGGCTGCAACGTTTGATAGAAGCAATCGAAGGACTCGACAAGATCACTCCGGCCGCAACAACTTCGGAAGGTATCAACGTGAAAGAGCTGCGTGCTAAATGCTACGAAGCTATGAATGACGACTTGAATACTCCTATTGTCATCGCACAGCTTTTCGAAGGTGCCCGCATCATCAATAATATCAACGCAGGAAATGCAACGATCTCCGCAGAAGATCTGAAAGACCTGAAAGAAACTTTCCACCTGTTCTGCTTCGACATCATGGGGCTGAAAGAAGAGAAAGGTTCTTCCGACGGTCGCGAAGCCGCTTATGGCAAAGTCGTTGATATGCTTCTTGAACAACGCATGAAAGCAAAAGCCAACAAAGACTGGGCTACTTCCGACGAAATCCGTAATACATTGACTGCACTCGGATTTGAAGTGAAAGATACGAAAGATGGTTTCGAATGGAGATTAAACAAGTAATTCAAGTTCTCCCTAGCAAACTGTCTCATTAACCGCATATAAAACTGAGGGTCGATTCTTCGCTGAACCGACCCTCTTTCTTTCATAGAAACACAAACATCAATACCTATTTAAATTCTCTCTTCATTTATTTTCAAGAATCATTTCCACCGGTTGTCCATGCTGACAAGTTACATCCAGTATCGTATGGGCACCTTTATATTCAAGCTTTACATTCGC
>OGZA01000949.1_pt1 | contig 21002 bp, 14 predicted proteins | sample 1576591 | NCBI WGS metagenome assembly OGZA01 (sample SAMEA3541565, study PRJEB24748) | human gut metagenome | biome: human gut; feature: human-associated habitat; material: faeces | place: China | collected 2012
TGGGGGTTTGGGGGCAAAGCCCCTAAGGTCTTCTGTATCTAAAAAACACCTTTTTACAGTAGGTGGATTTTCTATAAATATATATATAATAAGACGTTTCTAACGTTTCTACGTTTCACGTTTAGAGGCAGGAATCCTTTATTTTCAAGGGTTTGTGGACTTTTAAAACCACCTTTTGTTACAGTAAAACCACCTTTTGTTACAGTAAAACCACCTTTTGTTACTCTATAAACCACCTTTTGTTACAACTACAGCTTTTGTATAAACCACCTATTATGCATTGATTTTGGTGGTTTATTGTGCTATAATGTATACCATAAGGGAGGGCAATATGTGTACGAGAGAGATAGACAAAAGAGATGTAGTGAGGGTCGTAAGTAGCAACAACCTGTTAAGAGCTACAGGACTGGAAGATATTAGTTTGAAGGCACGTAAGCTGCTGTATTTAGCTATAGCGCAGTGCAAGAAAGAGGACAGACAGTTTTACCAGTATTCCATCAGTGCCGCTGATTTTGCGAATCTGATGGACATAGTGCCACAGGCAGTATACAAAGAGGCTGATGCCCTTACCGATGAGCTGATGCATGGGTTCATCAAGTATAAGCCAGAGGGGAAAAAGGGCTTCGTGAAGTTTTCTTTGTTTGAGCAGTGTATGTACCTTGATGGTATGCTGACCTTTAAGATGTCGAAGGACATGACACCTATACTGATCAACCTAAAAAAGGATTTCACACAACCGTTATTATCCGACTTCATGCATATGAGAAGCAACTTTAGCATGGTCATATGGCATTTAATGCAACGGGAAATGAAGTCACGAAAAACAGGAGTCACAGATGTAGTAGAGTTCGAGCTAACACTGGAAGAATTACGCACCGCTACAGGCACGACTAAGAAATTCGAGCGTTTGAGCCAGTTTAAGGCAAAAGTTCTGGATAAGGCAATCTCTGAAATAAAAGATAACTGTGGTGTATTGGTGACATATGTAAATGTAAAGAAAGGCAGGACGGTTACCGGTTTTCGTTTTACGGTAAAATCCCTGTATTACATAGATTCCGCAAAGATTCCAGAGAGTGTCCGCAGACACGTAGAGGAGGGCAAGAAACGAATCGTAGCAGAACAGCAGAAAAGAGGTATACGAAGTGTGCCGGAGCATAAAGAAGAGGAGCTTCCAATGCCAGAGCCACAGCACCACAGTAGACCGCTGACACAGATGGAGAAAGAAGCGTATGCGAAGCAGACAGAGGACGCGGAACAGTTGAATTTATTTAGTTTTCTCGAAAATCAATAAAAGGAGGTAAACGAAATGACAGGCCACAAAGATTATTTGGACGAGCAGTATAAATTGGCTGCTCTGGATTACCGGACAGCCCACAGCGAAGATGAACGGTGGTCAGCGCGTAAACGCATGGCGCAAACAGAAAGAACCGCTTCTGAGCTGTACGGCTTCGAGTATGCGGACAGTCTGCACAGGAAATACGTCAATCCTTTACTGGATAAATGATTTTTTCCATAAAATCCATTTTATCCATTTTTGCGTAGACTCCCCTAATATATACGAGACAAACGCGAAAAAATCACGCAAAATTTTGTACAAAAATAAATTTTTATTTTTTAATTTGCTCTGCTTTTTTACGCTACAAACTCTACAAACGCTACAAAGCTTGCTCACATAAGCCCGCTTTTACAACTCTGTTACACTGTATATGTGTTTTTTGTGTTATGATAAGGGCGGGGGGCGAAAACAGTATGGCGAATCTTTTGCTTGTCGAAGACGACGCTTCCGTTCGGCGGCTCGTGACCTTGCAGCTCTCGCTGGTCGGTTACGACGTTCGCGCGGCGGAGGATGCGGCCGCAGCGCGGGCGCTGCTGGCGGACGGCGCGCCGGATCTGGCGATTCTGGATATCATGCTGCCGGGGGAGGACGGCTTTTCGCTGGCGGAAACGATGATCGAGCGGGAGATTCCCGTGTTGTTTCTGACGGCGAAGACGGCGGTGAACGACCGGGTGCGTGGCCTGCGTCTGGGCGCGGAGGACTATATGCTCAAGCCGTTTGAGCCGGAAGAACTGTTGGCGCGCGTGGAGAACATCCTTCGCCGCACGAAGAAGGAACGGACGCGCTTTGTTTTTGACGCGCTGACGGTCGATCTGCCGTCTCGCCGGGTGACGAAGGACGGGCGCGAGATGGCGCTGACCGCGCTGGAATTTGATCTGTTGGCGATGCTCGTGCGCCGAAACAACGTGGCGCTCAGCCGGGAAGCACTGCTTGCGGGTGTATGGGGCTATGCCTATCAGGGGGAGACGCGCACGGTGGACGTGCACATCCAGCGCCTTCGCGGCAAAATCGGCGCGGAATACATCGAAACCGTCTATAAATACGGCTATCGCTTTTGCGGAAAAGAGGTGGAGCGGCGGTGAGAAAACGCATCGCCCTGTGCATGGCGGCACTCGTTCTGGCGCTGCTTGGGCCGGGCATGGCGCTGGTGGTTTCCCGAAGCTTCGGCTTGACGATGGAGCGGGAGCGCGCGCGGGCGCTCGGCGAGGAAGCGGCGATTGCGCGCGCGGTGGCGCTGGAAACCGCGTCGAACCGATTCGACCGATACGAGGCCTCGACCTTGCAGGCGCGCTACAGCTCAAAGGAAATGGCCGTCTATCTGCTTCGGGACGGGGAGCCGATTACAGGGGAAGCGCTGCCGGAGGCGGAGAAGCTGCCCGAATTGCTGAACACGACGGCGCGCGCCACGCTGCTGGATCGGCCGGGCGAACGGCTGCTGATCGCCCACGCGCTGGGCGACGGCGTGCTGCTGCTGGCGGCGCTCGACGTTGCGCCCGTCTACGCGCTCAGGCGGGCGCTGATGCAGGGCGCGGCGCTGATCGTCCTGCTGGGATCGGCGCTGGCCGTGGCGCTGGCGGCGTGGATATCCGGCTTGCTGACCCGGCCGCTCAGGCAGCTTTCCGCCGCGGCGGCGCGGCTGGCCAAGGGCGAATACGACGCGCCGCTGCCGACGGCGCAAAACAACGAAATCGGCGCGCTGATTCGCGCGTTCTCCGGCATGAGCGGGGCAATCGGCGAGCGGGAGGCGGCACTTCGCGCGCAGGCGGAGGAACGGCAGGCGCTCATTGACGCGCTGGCGCACGAGATGCGTACACCGTTGACGGCGATTCTCGGTGGGGCGCGGCTGCTGGGGCAATCCAAATTGAGCGAAAGCCAGCAAAGCGAGCTGCTGGATATGATGGCGCGGGAAGCGGCGCGGCTCTCGACGATGGACGAGCGGCTGCTGCTGCTCACGCGGCTCGGGCACGAGCAGCCGGAGTGGACGACGTTTGATTCGCGGGCGATGGCCGAGGAGGCGCTTCACGTGTTTGACGGCGTTCGGCTTGAGGGGGAGGGCGCGGCGTTTGTCGGCGAACGCGAGCTGACCATCCTGCTGCTGCGCAATCTGGTGGTGAACGCCCGGCGAGCGGGCGGGGAAGCGCCGGTCTGCGTGACGCTCCATCCCGACGGGTTTGACGTGACGGACTGCGGATGCGGCATGACGGAGGAACAGCTTGCCCATGCGTTCGAGCCATTTTACAAGGCGGACAAGGCGCGCACGCGGGGTGCGGGCGGCGCAGGGCTGGGGCTGTCGCTCTGCCGGAAGATCGCGCGGCTGCATCGCGGCGACGTTCGCATCGAGAGCGAAATCGGCAAAGGCACGCGCGTTTGTTACAGGTTTGATACATCCCTGTGACGACACGGAAACGCGAAATCGGATAGCATAAAGGCACGAAAGGGACAGCGAAAGGACGGCAAAAGGACGGAGAAAGGAAGGGTTTGGGCATGAAAAAGATGGGTTTGGTCGCGCTGATGGCGCTGCTTTGTCTGCCGATGGGCGCGCTGGCGGTGCGCGAAGGGGTTATCGAGGATGCGCCGATGGTGGAGGCGCGCAGAAAGACCAGCTATCTGCCGATGCACCGCGTGGTCGTCGAGGAAACCGGCTGGATGCTGGAGGAGGCCTATACCGAGATCGACACGAGGGAGATGTCGTATGACGATATCCGCGCGAATCTGACGAGCAACTGCCGCCTGACGACGGGCGAACGCAAGCGCATGGAAAAGCTGATGGCGGCCTATGCGGCGGGGGAACGGACGGGCGACGGCGCGAGCGTGCTGGAGGCGAAACAGAACGTCCGCGTCGGCGTGTATGCGCTCGACCCGGCGGAATACGACGGGGAGCGGGTGCTGCTGCTCCTGCCGGGCAACTGCCTGACGGACGAGGAAATGCTGGCGATTCTGGATGCGTATCGCGAGCTGGGCGAGGTCTTCGACCCGGACGCGCTGAGCGAAAGAAACTGCGTGCGCGGCCACACCTTTATGGGCACAAGCGAGGGGGATAATGAAGAACGCCGTGCGCGGCTGAAAGGATTGATTCAACGCGGTATCATCCGGCGGGAGGACGTGCCGGAGACGCTGAAGGCGGTCGATTTGAACGACGACTCGTTTCTCGGCTCGTATGGCGGCAAATTCATCCTCACGCCGTATCGAAGGCTGAACGACGACGAGCTGCTGGATATGCTGTTTCTCAGCGGTTTTAAGAATGAAAGCGAAGACATTGATCTGCCTGCGGCGGAGCGGAACGCGCGGCTGGCGCTGCGGGAAAAGAACGGCTGCCCGCTGAGCATGGAGCTGACCTATATGAATACGTCTTACGATTACGGGGAAGCGAACGGCCATTGGAGGAGAATCCCCTTTGTAACCCTCATGTTTGAATATGTCGATGAAGCGGGCGCGCACTGGAACGCCGACGCATTTATCAACGGCGTGACCTCGCAGACGACAGGAACGCATGTGTACAGCTACGATGCGGAATGACGTCTTCCCTCAAGAGGAACGTATATAAGCAGAGATGCAGAGAAAACCGTCGCGTATCCGTTCAAACCGGCAACGAAAAAACCTCCCTCGAGAAAGAGGGAGGCAGAGGGCGCGAAGGTCAGCCCTTCACGCCGCCGAGGGCGACGCCCGCGACGATGAACTTGCTCAGGAACAGGTAGATGATGATGACCGGCATGATCGCGATGGCGATCAGCATGTACACCTGACCCATATCGAATTTGAGGAAGTCCGCGCTGCGAAGCTGGGCGATCAAAATCGGGAGGGTCTTTTTCTTGTTGCTGGTCAGGATCAGGGCGGGGACGAAGTAGTTATTCCACGAGGCGACGAAGGTGAAAATCGCCTGCACGGCGAGCGCCGGTTTCATAATCGGCAGAACGACGTAATTGAAGGTGTGGAATTCGCCGGAGCCGTCGATGCGCGCGGCCTCCACGATTTCCATCGGCAGGTTGCTCTTCATGTAGGAAACCATGAAGTAATACACCGTCGGCGCGGCGATGCTCGGCAGAAACAGCGGAATCAGCGTATCGGTGAGCTTCATGTTCGTCATCAGGCGGAGGAAGCCCAGCGCGGAAACCTGCGTCGGCATCGTCATAATGAGGATGATGAACGCGGAAGCGATCTTCTTGAGCTTAAAGTCGTAGGCGTGCACGCCGTAGGCCGTCAGCGCGGAGAAGTAGATCGAGAGCACCGCGGAGAGGGCGGCGACGAGCAGGCTGTTCTTGATGCCCGAAAGAATCGGGATGTTCGCGTCCGCCAGCACGTTTTTCAGGTTTGTAGTGAACGACTTGCCGGGCAGGAAGGAGAAGCCGCGCTGAATCTGGTAATGGTTGCGCGTGGCGTTGATGAGGAGCACATAGAAGAAGAACAGGCAGAGGAAGCAGAGAATCGCCAGCACCAGATAGCTCACGATGCGGCGCGTCAGAAGCTCGTGCCTGCTCTGCTCGGCGCCCTTATCCCTTACGGCTTGCGTAGTCATTTCTTTTTCCTCCCCTCGTCTTCATTGGTCGAGCGATAAATCACGACGCACAGAACGGCGCAGATGATGAACAGGATGACGGAAACCGCGCCGGCCATGCCGTAGTTCTTGCTGAACATGTGGTTGTTGAGGTACATAATCATGGTCGTCGCGCAGCGATCCGGGTTGCCCTTGCCGTTGGTCAAAATCTGCGGCACGTCGAACATCTGGAGGCCGCCGATCAGCGAGGTAATCATCACATAGACCAGAATGGGGCGGATGAGCGGCATGGTGATCTTCCAGAAGATCTGGCTGGGCGTGCAGCCGTCGATCTCCGCCGCTTCGAACAGGCTCAGGTCGATGCCCATGACGGCGGCCATCAGCAGGATGGTCGTGTTGCCGAACCACATCAGGAAGTTCATCAGCGCGACCAGACCGCGCGTGCCCGCAATGCTGGAGAGGAAGCGGAACGGCTCCTTGAGGATGCCCGCGGAAACCAGCGCGGCGTTGACCGGGCCGTTATCCGAGAAGAGGGCGAAGAAGAGCATGGCAAACGCGGAGGCCATAATCAGGTTGGGCATGTAAATCACGGTTTTGAAGAACGGCTGGCAGCGGATGCGCAGGCGGTTATCCGTAAACCAGACGGCCAGCAGCAGCGAAACGATGATCTGCGGTACAAAACCGAGTGTCCACATCAGCATGGTGTTGCCCAGATACTTGGGCAGATCCAGACTGAGCAGTTTGACGTAGTTGCTAAGGCCCGTAAAGTTGGGGCCGATAACCTTCAAGCCGCTGCGATAATACTCAAAGAAGCTGTAATAGATGGTCGAAGCGAGCGGAATCAGCTGGAAAATCGCAAAGGCGATGAAGAACGGCGCGATGAAAATATAGCCCCATTTCGCGTAGCTGATTGAGCGGCGCTTGGTTCCTTTTGCGGGCGCTTGCATGCGAATCACCTTTCTTTTTTAGATTATAGACGAGGGACTTTATCGCCACGCGATAAAGGGGATAAGAGCGGTTAGGGGATAAGAAAATGGGACGGGCAGAGCGCCCGCCCCATTGACTGTATGGGTTAGAGGATGATTCCGGGGATTATTCCGGCCAGACAACCTCGGTCAGTTCCGGATAAAGAACCTTGATCTTGGCTTCGAAGTTAGCCTTTGCGGTCTCCAGATCCACAGCACCGTTGAAGTAGTCATGGAAGAAGGTCTGCATGTTCTCGTTCAGACCCTGATCATACGGGCCAGCGTTGCTCATGTCGATCTTCTCAGCGGACTTGGCGAACAGCGCGATGTGGTTCTGGCCGCCCAGAAAATCGGATTTGAAGTCGCTGGAGGCAAGCTCCTCCATGGCCGGGGCGTTGTTGGTGTAATCCTGCGTATCCTCGGTGATCTGCTTCATGATGGCCTTGTCGCAGGTGAGGCTGCGCATGATGTCCGCAATGGCGGCGGTGTTGTCGGTGCCGGCCGCGGCGCAGATCCATGTGCCGCCCCAGTAATACGGCTGCGGGCCTTCGCAGACGGCGTAATCGCCGTAGATGCCGTTGCCCGCTTCGGCTTTGCCGCCCTCGGCCTCGGGCGTTTCCAGGGAATTACCCAGCAGCGTGAAATTGATGCCCCAGGTGGAATAGAAGAACCCGAACACCTTGCCGTCGGGGCCCTGGTCCGCGGCCCACACGTCGCTCCACAGGCTGGATTTATTGTTGTAGCCGTTGTCGGTGTAGGTCTTGGTCTGTTCCACCCACTTCATCAGGTTTTCGTCCACAGTTACGGTGGTGCCCGTCACCCATGGGGCGGAGACGTTGTTGGAGAAAGTGCGGTAGCTGTCGTCATAGCCGGACAGCATCTTGTAGCCCTTCGCGGCGGCCTGTTCGGCCACAGCGTTGAATTTGTCCCAATCAGACAGGGCCTCCTGCACCTGAGCGGGGTCGTCGGTGCCCAGTACGTCTTTGGCGATGCTGCGCCGGTAGGCGAACAGGCCGGGGGTGGCCTGCCAGGTGACGCCCTTCAGCTTGCCGCCGGCCGTGGCGATGTCCTGGGTGTACGGGTACTGCCCGGACAGGTCTGCGTCCGTCAGGCCGATATCGCCGCGTACGTCCAGCGTGTAGTCGGAATCCACATACTTCAGCGCGTAATCCGCTTCGATGAGGAAAATATCGATCTTGTCGTCGGCTGCGGCGGAATCCTGCGCCAGCAGGGCCTCGTCCAGCTTGTTCTGGTAATTGTTGTTCTCGTTGGGATTGATGGTCCACTTGACGATCGTGCCGTCGTTGAGCGTGGTGGTGGATTTGTCCTCCGCCACTGCCTTTACCTCGGGATAATAGTCGTTGAACCGGCTTTGGAACTCGTCGTTCCAGCACCAGATGTTGAGCACGGCGCCATCGGCGGGCGCGGATTCGATGCCGGATGAGGGGGCGGAGACGGAAACGGAGGCGGGAACACTGGAAGCGCCGGAGCCGCCGCAGGCGGCCAGGGAAAGCATCATGCACAATGCCATAAGGGTCGCAAGTGTACGTTTCATAGATTGTTTTCCTCCTTGTAAAGTTCGGTCAGGCGGCCGTTTGGCCGCGCGATCACAAAATCAGATGCGCCTGACCGATGCTCCTTCCAACAGGCTGCCGGGGATGAGGATGCTTTCCGGCAGGGTGGTTTTGGGGTGCTCGATCAGGCTGACGAGACGGTCCGCCGCCCAGTAGCCGATGGCCTGGGTGTCCTGGTGGTAAGTCGTCAGGCTGGGGATCATCATTTTGGCGAGAGGGATGCCGTCATAACCGACGGCGGAGATGTCTTCCGGCACGCGGAGGCCCGCCCGGGCGATGGCGGCGAGGCCGCCCAGAGCCGACACGTCATCGGTGAAAAAGATGCATGTGGGCCGCTGCGGCAGCGCCAGCAGCTCGGCGGTGATGCGTTCGCAGCTGTCGCAGTCGTGGTAAGCGCCTTCGCGTACATAGGCGTCGGGCACCTGCAGCCCCAGGTCGTAGCAGGTCTTGTAAAAGCTGGCGCAGCGGCTTTCGGTGACGGCCGTGCGTTCGCCGTGGATGAAGGCAATGTTCCTGTGCCCCATACCGAACACATGGTTCACCAGCGTTTGAACGCCCTTGACGTTGTCCGAAACGATGGAAGTACGGTTGTTGAACATGTGGTCCACTGTCACGACGGGCAGCTCGCTCTGCACCAGTTCCAGCACCTGCGGGTCCAGAAAGTTCACGCATACCACACATACGCCGTCCACGCCGCGGTAGCGGCAGTGCTCCAGGTAAGACGAGCGCCGCTTGCCGACATTGCGGTTGATGAAGGTGACATCGTAGCCGCAGGCCTCGGCCTGCGCGCGGAAGCTCTCCAGAATGCGCGAAAAATATTCGTGCCCCAGGCCGCTGTGCTGCGGGTCCTCGTACAGAACGCCCAGATTGTATGTACGGTTCGTCTTGAGCGCACGGGCCGCGGAATTGGGCTGGTAGCCCATTTCGGCCGCTTTGCGGCATACGGTCTCCCGCGTTTGAGCGCTGATGTCATGGTGGCCGTTGAGCGCTTTGCTCACTGTCGCCACGGACACGCCGCATTCCTTTGCAATATCCCGAATCGAAATCATAACGGTCCGCCTTTCCAGAAGTTTTGCTCTGCTAAATCGAAATCGTTTTCTGGCATCTATTATACCGAAAGGCGGCTTGTTTGGCAAAACTGGACACTTAATCGTTTTCGCAACTTCAATATACCGCAATCTCGCTTTAACTTCAACAAAAATCAAGCGATTTTTAAGCGAAATCACGAAGTTTGGAGCCTTTTCCAATTTCGACAAAGAGTATTTGGCGATTCTATCCGAAAATATACCTTTTATTTTCGCCAATGATACGAAAACATTTTCGCTCTTGTTCTATACCTTTATTTAAATGGAAAAAAGACTAAAAAACAAGCGGGATCCGTACTTTACAGCACTTATCAGCAAAAAAGGCTTGCTTTTTTTTGAAATGGCAGTATGATAAAAATACAGAGCGCTTGAATGTATGCGGACTTAATCGTTTTCGCAAACGGGGCCGCAGCATGCTCCCCAAAATCGAGTGGCCCGCGCCGCAGGGCACGGGTGTGAGGAGAATACCTTATGCGCTATGGATACTTTGACGACGAGAACCGGGAATATGTGATCACCACACCGCGCACACCGCTGCCGTGGATCAATTATCTGGGCAGCGAGGATTTTTTCAGCCTTGTTTCCAATACGGCGGGCGGCTACAGCTTTTACCGTGACGCAAAGCTGCTGCGTCTGACGCGCTACCGCTACAACAGCGCCCCGGCGGACGGCGAGGGCCACCGGTTTTATATCCGCGACGGCGCCTGCGTATGGAACCCGGGCTGGCAGCCCGTGCGCACGGAACTGGATTCCTATCGCTGCCGCCACGGGCTGGGCTATACGGTCATCGAGGGTGCGAAAAACGGCATAGAGGCAAAGCAGGAAATGTTCGTTCCGCTGGGCGACGCATGTGAAGTGATACGCCTGACGCTGCACAACGCCGGGGCAGAGCCCCGCGCGCTGCAGCTGTTCAGCTATGTGGAGTTCTGCCTGTGGAACGCAGTGGATGATTCCACCAACTTCCAGCGCAACTACAGCACCGGCGAGGTGGAGGTTGAGGGCGGAGCCATCTATCATAAAACGGAATACCGCGAGCGCCGCAGCCACTATGCCGTGTTCGGCGTGAACCGGACGCCCGACGGTTTCGACACGAGCCGGGATGCGTTTCTGGGGTCGTACCGCGGCCCGGCCGGGCCGCTGGCGGTGGAACGGGGCGCGTGTACGGGCAGCATCGCCCACGGCTGGGCGGCTGTGGGTGTGCATCAGCTGAACGTGACGCTGGCCCCGGGCGAACGCCGCAGCTTTATTTTTGTATTGGGATATGTGGAAAACCCGCCCCGGGAAAAATGGGCCGCGCCCGGCGTGGTGGAAAAAAGCCGCGCCCGCGCCATGCTGGCCCGCTATGCCGCGGACACGCAGGTTGACGCCGCGCTGGCCGCGCTGGCCGCGTACTGGAATGGGCTGCTGGCGCGCTTTTCGCTGCGCTCCGGCGACGAAAAGCTGGACCGTATGGTCAATATCTGGCACCAGTACCAGTGCATGGTGACGTTCAATATGAGCCGCAGCGCCAGCTATTATGAAAGCGGCACCGGCCGGGGCATGGGCTTTCGGGATTCCTGCCAGGACCTGCTGGGCTTCGTGCATCTGGTGCCGGGCCGGGCGCGGCAGCGCATTCTGGACATCGCCGCCACCCAGTTCGCGGACGGCAGCTCCTATCACCAGTATCAGCCGCTGACGAAAAAGGGCAATTTGGACGTGGGGAGCGGCTTCAACGACGACCCGCTGTGGCTCATCGCCTGTGTGAGCGCATACCTGCGGGAAACAGGCGACCGTTCCATCCTGTACGAGGAGGTGCCCTTTGACTGCCGGGCGGAAGACACGGCGCCGCTGATGGAGCATCTGCGCCGCAGCCTGGGCTTTACCGCTTCGCACAAAGGCCCTCATGGACTGCCGCTCATCGGCCGGGCCGACTGGAACGACTGCCTGAATCTGAACTGCTTTTCCAGCGAACCGGGCGAGAGCTTCCAGACCACCGGCCCCAGCGAAGGTCCTGTGGCGGAGAGCGTGTTCATTGCGGGGATGTTTGTAAAATACGGCGGGGAATACGCGGACATTTGTGCGTGGGAAGGCCTTTCGCAGGAAGCGCGGGCCGTGCGCGCACAGGTGGACGAAATGACAGCGGCCATCCTCGGCCCGGGCTGGGACGGCGCCTGGTTCCGCCGCGCTTATGACGCAAACGGCCGGCCGGTGGGAAGCGCCGAATGCGCGGAGGGCAAAATTTACATTGAACCCCAGGGCATGTGCGTGATGGCGGGCGTGGGCCTTTCCGACGGCCGCGCGCTTCAGGCGCTGGAGAGCGTAAGGCGGCATCTGGACACAGAGTACGGCATCCTGCTGCTGCAGCCCGCATACACGCGGTATCATCTGGAACTGGGGGAGATCAGCAGCTATCCGCCGGGGTATAAGGAGAACGCGGGTATTTTCTGCCACAACAACCCATGGATCAGCTGCGCTGAATGTGCGGCGGGGCGCGGCGGCCGGGCCTTTGAGGTATACCGCCGCACCTGTCCGGCCTATCTTGAGGAAATCAGCGAGATCCACCGCACCGAGCCCTATGTGTACAGCCAGATGATCGCCGGGCGGGACGCGGCCGCCTTTGGCGAGGCGAAAAACAGCTGGCTGACGGGTACGGCCGCATGGACATTCGTCAACATCAGCCAGTATATCCTGGGGATCCAGCCCACGTTGGACGGCCTGCGGATCGCCCCGTGCATCCCCGCCGCGATGCCCGGTTTCACCGTCACGCGCACCTACAGAGGCGCGGTGTACGAGATCGCAGTGGACAACGCGGCAGGGGTGGAAAAAGGGGTAAAATGCATCACGGCGGACGGCGCGCCCTGCGTGGAAGGCATTCTGCCCGCCGCGCCCGCCGGAACGACAGTACATGTAAAGGTGACGATGGGCTGAACGGAGGGGACATATGGCGTTTGCAAAAGATTTTGTATGGGGCGCGGCCTCCAGCGCTTACCAGACCGAGGGCAGCCCGCGGGCCGACGGCGGCGGGGAATCCATTTGGGACGTATTCTGCCGCCGCCCCGGCGCCGTTGCGGACGGGTTTGACGGTTCCGCCGCCACGGACGCGTACCGCAGATATGAGGAGGACATTGCCTGCGCGGCGCAGATGGGCCTCGGTGCTTACCGCTTCAGCGTGAGCTGGGCGCGGGTGGACCCTTACGGCGACGGCCGCTGGAACGGGGAAGGGTTTGCGTTTTATCTGCGCATGCTCCAGGCCTGCCGCGCTGCGGGCCTGGAGCCTTATGTCACACTGTACCACTGGGAACTGCCCCAGGCGCTGGAAGATGCGGGCGGCTGGCGCAGCCGAGAGACCGCCCGTGCTTTTGCCCGCTATGCCGCCGAGGCGGCGCGCCGTTTCAGCGGCCTTGCAGAGAATTACATTACGCTCAACGAGCCGGAGTGTACTGTAAAGCTGGGCCACGGTACGGGCGTGCATGCCCCGGGCCTGCGTCTGCCCGAGGCGCGCCAGCTTCTGGTGCTGCACCATCAGCTTTTGGCTCACGGCCTTGCCGCCGCCGCCATTCGGGAGACCTGTCCCGGCGTGCGCGTCGGCATTGCCGCAACAGGGCGGCTGTGCTGGCCCGGCACGGACAGCCCCGCCGATGTGGAGGCTGCCTGCAGCGCCACCTTCGCCACGCCGGACAGCGACTGGGCATTTACCTATCAGATGGTGCTGGACCCTGTCTGTTTCGGACATTATCCGGAAAACTGCGGGCCCGGCCTGCGGCGTATGACGGCGGCGCTCCCGGCGGAAGACCTGGCGGTCATCCACATACGGCCGGATTTTATCGGCTTGAACATCTACAATGGCCACGCGGTATGTGCAGGGACGGGAAAGCGGCCGGTTTATGTGCCGCGCCCGCGCGGCTGTGCTGTGACAGCGCTGAAATGGCCCGTTACGCCGCTGGTGATGAACTGGGGCGTGCGTTTTCTCTGGCAGAGGTACGGCCGGCCGATTTACATCACCGAAAACGGGCAGAGCTGCAACGACCGCATCTTTCTGGACGGCTGTGTCCATGATCCCGACCGCATTGATTTCCTGCACCGTTATCTGCTGGCGCTGCGTGCGGCGGCGGAGGGAGGTGCGGATGTGCGGGGCTATTTCCACTGGGCGCTCACTGACAATTTTGAGTGGAGCGAGGGCTATCGCGAGCGCTTCGGGCTTGTTTATATCGACTATGTTACGGGTGCGCGCATCCCGAAGGACAGCGCTGCCTGGTATGCCGAAACCGTGCGCGCCAACGGGGAGAACCTGTAAAAGCGCATGGCATGCAGGCTGCAGAATACCCCCGGCAGCCCGGAAAAGAACCGGACGCCGGGGGCATTTTGCGGTTTCATGCGGGGCCTGTATGCGTGCGCTGTGCTTTTCGGGCGCGGACAGGCAGACGCAGCGTGAATGTGGCGCCTCCGCCGGGTGTGTCTGTAAGAAGGATATCTCCGCCGTGCAGCGCGGCCAGTTCCTGTGCCACAGAGAGACCCAGCCCATAGTGCTCCTTGCCCGTGCGGCTTTTGTCGGCGCGGTAAAAGCGCTCGAACACATGTGCCTTTTCCGCATCCGGCACGCCGGGGCCGTGGTCCTCCACCGAAAGCAGTACCCAGCCTTTTTCCGCGCGGGCGCGCAGCGTGACGTCGCTGCCGGCGGGCGCGTAGGCGCAGGCGTTGCTGATGAAGACCAGCAGCAGCTGGCGCAGCCGTCCGGCGTCGCCCCACAGGGGCGGCAGTGTTTCCTCGGGCAGATCCAGCGCAAGGCGCAGGCCGCGCGCTTTTACCAGAGGCGCAAACTGTTCATGCGCGCCGATCACCAGCGCATCGGCATCTACAGGTTCCATACGCATCCGCCAGGTGCCCGCGTCGCTGCCTGCAAGCAGGAGAAGATCGTCCACCAGGCGGGCCATGCGGTCGGCCTCGCTGCCGATGGCCGCCAGGTACTGCGGCGTGTCCGCCGGGCTGGCCTGCATGGCCGACAGGCTCGTCTTGACGACGGCCAGCGGGCCGCGCAGCTCGTGTCCGGCGGCGGCCACGAATTCCCGCTGTTTTTGCAGTGCTTCGGCGGTGGGACGCAGCGCCCGCCCCGCCAAAAACCAGTTGACCGCGCCCAGAAGTGCCAGCCCGCCCGACAGCAGCGCCGCATACAGCAGGGCCTGGCGCGTCAGCGTCCGGCGCAGAGGCCCGTCGTCCCGCAGCACGGCAAGGCCGTACCAGCCGCGCTGTCCGGGGACGGAGCATACGGCGGCGGTATAATGTTCGCCTGCGTTGCCCTCCACTGTGACGGTGACGCGGGAGGCATACACCGACGAACGCGGCGCGGCATCCATATTCACACCCTCTGCAAGCCCTGCCTCCGCCGCACGCTCCAGCAAGGTCCCGCGCGGGGTGGCGGGCGTCCAGCCGCCGCTGAAAAACAGCGGGGTGCCGTTGTCCGTGATGAAAATGAGCAGTCCATCCGCGGCCTCCGTCTGGGCAAGAGCCGTGTCGGAGACGCTGCCCGTCTGCAGCGTGACGATCAGGGTGTCCACGCTGGCGTCGAACATGCTCTGTGCCGAGAGCTGCGTCTGCTTTTGTGCCAACCCCAGGGTGATGGCCAGGAATACCGTGAGAACTGTGCCCGTCAGCACGGTGAAAACAAATGTCAGGCGGCGGCGCAGCTGGCGCAGCGGCGTGGTGTACGGGCCGCGGGGAGGCTGTGCGGCACGACGTTTCATGCGCCCGTTCCTCCATCCAGCAGCCGGTAGCCCACGCCGCGCACAGTGTCCACTGTCACCCGGCTGCTCACGGCACGCAGCCTGCGGCGGATAAAGTGTACATAGCTGTCCAGGCTGGCTTCCTCTACGTCGGCGCCCGGCCCCCAGACACGGCCGAATAAAAAACTGCGGGACAATGTTTGTCCGGCGTTTTCCATCAGTGCGGCCAGCAGCTCCGCCTCTTTTTTCGAGAGCGTGCATTGCTCTTTGTCTCCGGTCAGCACCAGTGTGCCCATGTCCAGAGTAAGATCCCCGCAGCAGGGGCGGCCGGAGACCGCCACAGGAGCGGGGCGGCGGGCCAGCGCGCGTACCCGGGCCAGCAGCTCGCGTACGTCGAAAGGCTTTACCAGATAATCGTCTGCGCCCGCGTCCAGACCGTCCACTCGGTCGCCCACAAGGCCCAGCGCCGTCGTCATCAGCACCGGCGTGTCCAGGCCCTCGGCCCGCGCTGCGCGCAGCACCGAAAGCCCATCCCGTCCGGGCAGCATCCTGTCCAGAATGCACAGCACGAACATCCGTTGGCGCATGTAGTACAGCGCATCGTCGCCGTCTCGGCATACGTCCACACGGTAGCCCTCCTGCTCCAACAGCGGCGCCACGGCCGCGCACAGGGCTTCGTCGTCTTCCACAAGCAGTATCCGCATGTTTTTGTCCCTCCTGTTCTGCAATAAAACCATTATAATGGATGCAACCTTAAAAATCCCTGAAAAACAGAGGCTTTCACAAATCCCTCACTGTTTTTCAAGGACTTTTCAAGGTTGATTTTTTTATGATGGAAACAGGCTGGACGGGAAGCATCTTCTGTCCGCATCATTTTGAGCATACCGGAAAGGTGAGGGAAACAGTGAAGACAAAACAACTTTTGTGCGGCGTACTGGCCGCGGCGGTGCTGTTCACGGGCTGCGGTGCGCAGCCCGGCACGAGCGGCGGTTCAAGTGCGCAGGGGGACGGCACGCCCATGCAGGCCAAGGGTCGGTTCGTGGAAAACGACATCACCCCGCCGGGCGCGGCGGGCTGTACCCCGGTGAGCCTGACGGCACGGCCGGACGGCGGATTGGACTACATCGCGCTCCGGCCTGCCGAGACGCCCGGTCAATATACATATACCCATTTTTATTCTGCTGACAGCGGCAAAGAATGGACGGAAAATACGATGGACTGGCAGGAGAGTTTCGGAGAGAAACGCCAGATCGAAAAGGTCACCGTTACCCCTGAGGGAGAATATTTTGTAATGTTGACAGAGCAGACAGAGGACGGTATGGGCGCGGTGGCCTACGCACGCGTTGCGGCGGACGGCACGGCCGTTCCCGTGCAGCCGGAGGGCCTTTCCGCGCAGGGCGGGCTTGTGGCGGCGGATGCACAGGTGCTGCCGGGCGGCAGACTGCTGCTCACCAGCTTTGGGGGCGATTTTGCCGCGGTGCAGAACGGGGCTGCAGGGGAAGACGCAGGCGCGCAGGTGGCATCTTCCGGCACGCAGGACGCCGCCGGAGAGACGGACGACGCAGAAGCTGCGGACGGCACGGAGCAGTCCGGGGACGATATGGGCGTATTCAGCGCGGAGGATACCGCCACAACGGCTGTATACGATATGGCCACCGGAAAAAAGCTGTATGAGATTCCCAACTGGATGGGAGGCCTGACAGCCTGCAACGGGACGACGCTTTTTGTCTACGGCTACGAGGGCGGCACGGCGGCGTATGATCTGGAGACCGGGCATATGCAGACTGAGGCCGCCAGCGCGGCGGGTGGAGAGGATTATCCGTCCAGCCTTGCGGCAGACGCGGACGGCAACTTGTATCTGCTGTCTGAAAAAGGCGTGCGCCGCGCCGTGCCGGGCGGCACGCTGGCGGAGACCGTGATGGAAGGCAGCATGTATACCTTCGGTTCCCCGCTGGCCGCTGTGCGCGGCTTTACGGCGCTGCCGGGCAACACCTTCGCACTGGCCGTGCAGACGGAGGAGGGCGGCCGTGTGCTGCACTATGTATTTGATGAGACGGTGAGCGCCGTGCCGGACAAGGAGGTGCGTGTTTACGCGCTGAACGATTCCCCCACTGTGCGCGCGGCCATCACCAATTTCCAACAGGAAAATCCGGATGTGCGCGTGAATTTTGAGGTTGGAACCTCCGGCGGCGCCAGCGCCGAGGACGCGCTGCGCACGCTGAACACAGAGCTTGTGGCGGGCAAGGGGCCGGATGTGCTGATCCTGGACGGCATGCCGCTGCAGAGCTTCATCGACAAGGGCGTGCTGGCGGAGCTTTCACAGGTGATCTCCGCCGACGGGTTGATCCCGCAGGTGGTCGACCCTATGAGAACGGACGGAAAGCTGTACGCAGTGCCCACACGTTTTACCGTACCTGTGCTGATGGGAAAGCCGGAGACGCTGGAAGGGCTGGACAGCCTGGAGGCGCTGGCCGCGGCGGTACAGGACGGACCAGAGGCGCTGGCCGCCAGCGGAGATATCAATGATATTTTCAAAGCTGTGCCGGAGGAGCAGCGCCCGCTTCTGAGCTTTACCACCCTGCGGGAGTTGTTCGACCAGCTGTACAGTGTCAGCGCACCCGCCGTGGTGCGGGACGGCACGTTGAACGAAGCCGCTCTGCGGGAACTGTTTTCCGTGATGCAGGCGGTTTCGGACCGATACGGACTGGGGGAAAAGGCGAACGACGGCGGTATTGCGTTTATGGTGACGTCAAATGCCTCCACCGGGCTGGGAATGTCCGCGGACGTTCCGCAGGGCGTGATGGAATACAGCTACGGCCGGGCAAACGCGGCGCTGTTTACACTCAAGGATGTGCTGGGTGCATATATGTCCGATGACGGACAGGCGGCGCTTACGCCGGCGCCCGGCATGGAGCAGGGCGTATATACACCGCGGGTGCTTGCCGGCATTACGGCACAGAGCGCCCAGCAGGAGCTGGCTGCACAGTTCATACAGGCGCTGCTCGCGCCCGGCGTGCAGAATTATTCGTTGGGAGAGGGACTCCCGGTGCTGCGCTCCGGCCTGGAAAAACAGGTGGCGTACGTGCAGGAGCTCTATGCAGAACGCGGCCAGACGATAGGCACGGATGTGCCCCGGGTGGACTGGACTGCACTGCTGTCCGGGCTGAAGACACCCGTGCGGGACGACAGCACGGTGGCCGAAAAGCTGTATGCACAGGCTGAGGCGCTGTGCAAAGGTGAAAAGACCATGGATGAAGCCGTGACGGGAGCAAAGACGGAGCTTGCCACCTATCTGGCGGAAAAGCGGGCGTGACCTGCCGCAGAACGGCAGGAACAAACCCGAAAGGAGCGGCCGGATGCCGTATTCAGCGATTGGAAGCATTGGGGCGCGGAAGCATTTCTGGAGGAATTTACGGTTCCGAGTTATCAGAATGATCAATTAAAGGAAAAAATATATGCCGAAGCAACAAAACGATACAGCGGCGAGGCCGCGCTGGAACGGGCTGTGGCGGCAGCGGCCGACGCCACGCGGCTCTATTTCGCCGAACAAAATGAACCGCGCCGCGCCGTATTTGTTCCTCGCGCCCAGCCTGGCGGGGCTGTGCGTGTTCGTGCTGGTGCCGTTTGCGGACGCGGTGCGCCGCAGCTTTACCGACGCCATGGGCAGCCGCTTCGTGGGGTTTGCGAACTACGCCTCGGTGCTGGGCAACAGCGCGTTCCGCCTGGCGGCGGGCAATACTGCGCGCTTCATCGGCGTGTGTGTGCCCCTGCTGCTGTGCGTCAGCCTGCTGCTGGCCGTGGCCGTGCGCGCCGCAAAGGACGGCGGCCGTATTTTTAAAACAACCTATCTGATCCCCATGGCTATCCCGGTGGCCAGCATCGTGCTGCTGTGGCAGGCGCTGTTCCACAGGCAGGGGCTCGTCAACGCCGTTTTGTCGGCGCTGGGCGCGCAGCCGGTGGATTTTATGGGCACAGACGCGGCTTTCTGGGTGCTCATCGGCACCTATGTTTGGAAAAATGCGGGCTATGACATGATTCTGTGGATGGCGGGGCTGGACGGTATCTCCGACAGCCTGTATGAGGCCGCCCGCGTGGACGGTGCGGGGGCATGGCAGTGCTTTTGGCGTGTCACGCTGCCCGGGCTGTTGCCCACGCTGTTCATGACGGCGGTGCTCAGCCTGCTCAACACCTTTAAGGTGTTTCGTGAGGCATATCTGGTGGGCGGAGCATACCCGCACGACAGCATCTATCTATTGCAGCACCTGTTCAACAACTGGTTCCTGGACTTGGACGTGGGCCGCCTGTGTGCAGCGGCGGTGCTCATCGCGGCGGTGCTGCTGGCTGCTATTCTGCTGCTGCAAAAACTGTGGGGCGGGGAGGACGCGCGATGAAAAGAAAAAATTTGGGCCGCGCGGTGCTTGTGCTGTTCCTTCTTTTGCCTGCGCTGGCGGTGTGGTGGCCGTTGTGGTTCATGGGCACAGGCGCGCTGATGCCCTTGGACGAGCTGCGGGCCGCGCTGGGCCCGGTGCTGCAGGGTGCAGAGGGTAGCGCTTTCTGGCCCCTGCTGCCAAGCTGGCCCACGCTCCAGCCACTGGCGGAGCTTTTGTTGGACACACCGCAGTTTTTCACCATGTTCTGGAACACCTGCGCCATCGTGTTCCCCCAGGTGCTGGGACAGGTGCTGGTGGGCGCGCCCGCGGCATGGGCGTTTTCCCGGCTGCGGTTTCGCGGGCGGCGGGCGCTGTTCACGCTGTACATCGTTCTGATGCTGATGCCCTTTCAGGTCACGATGGTTTCGGGCTATCTGGTGGCGGACGCAATGGGCATCATGGATACGTTTTGGGCCATCATCCTGCCGGGTGTATTCAGTACATTTCCGGTATTTATCATGGCAAAGGGGTTCGATGCCGTGCCCATCGCGCTGTTGGAGGCCGCGTCCATCGACGGTGCGGGGCCGCTGCGCACTTTTTTCCATATCGGCGTGCCGCTGGGTGTGCCGGGCATCCTTTCGGCGGCGGTACTGGGCTTTCTCGAAGCGTGGAACGCCATTGAACAGCCTATGACCTTTCTCAAGACAAAAGCCCTGTGGCCGCTTTCGCTGTATCTGCCCCAGATCGCGGCGGAAAAGCTGGGCCTGGCCATGGTGGCCAGCCTTGTGATGCTGGCCCCGGCGGTGCTGATCTTCCGGTTCGGGCAGAAATATCTGGAGCTGGGAATCCAGGCCAGCGGATTGAAGGAGTAGACAACGTTGCATATCAAAGAAAAAGTCACGGGCCTTTGGGCCCGCAGGCCGCGCTTGAGCGGCACACAGGGCCGCGCGCTGAAGGGTGTGGCGCAGTTCTTTGCGGCCATGCTGGTCTGCACGCTGATTGCGCGCGGCACGGCGGGCGCAACGCTGGCCGTAGTGCAGACGGCGTCCCCCCGGCGCGGAGAGCTTGTACAGGGGCTGACGGCGGACGCAGCGCTCTCCGCGGGAGAGGTGCAGAACGTTAAGGCCCCCGCGGGGCTGGTGCTGGAAAAATATTTCGTTCCGGCGGGCGGCAGGGTGGAGGCGGACACGCCTTTGGCACAGTTTGACCCCGACGGTGTGAAGGATGCGCTGGCTCGCGCAAAAACGGAGCTGGCGCGCCTGCGCCTGCAGCGGGAAAAGCTGCTGGCAGGGGACACGGCGGACACCTCGTCGCTCTCTTCCGCCTCTACCCAGCGGGACAGGGCACAGGCGGATTACAACGCCCAGAAAGCGCAGAACGACGCGGCCGTGGCCGCTGCCCGGAACGATGCGGATACGGCTCAAAGCGCCTTGGATGCGGCAAATGCCGCGCTGGCGGAACTGCGGGCACAGACGGACCCGCCC
>OGZA01000962.1_pt1 | contig 20806 bp, 18 predicted proteins | sample 1576591 | NCBI WGS metagenome assembly OGZA01 (sample SAMEA3541565, study PRJEB24748) | human gut metagenome | biome: human gut; feature: human-associated habitat; material: faeces | place: China | collected 2012
GGGCTCCTGCCCGGCTCGAATCATATGGAGGTTTCATTATGACAGTAGATATAGACCTGTGGGTAACGGCGACGATCCTCAGAGAGCTGCGAAACAACGGTCTGATAACCCAGAAGGAAGCTGAAAAGATACTTTCCCGTGTTGCCAAACAAACCGGCGCGACGCTTATTATTTCCGTTTAGTCAATCACAAATCAAGGGATCCTTCATTCAGCAGGAACTCATAAAGACCCAAATGCAGAATGCCGTCATCGTCTGTCCAAGGTTTCATTGAGGTTTTGCTGATGATGATTTTTTTAAAAAAGTCCTTTGTGTTCTTAAGTGGTCTGAGCTCAGTATCCATTTTACCTGGGTCGCTGACATTGAGCGCCGATTGAATGTAATACTTCTTAGAGCCTCTTGCGGCAATGAAATCTATCTCGCATTGCTTCTTTGAGACTTTTCCGTCGGCACGGGCAGATATCTCTACAACCCCCACATCAACAGAGTAATCCCTGCAAAGAAGTTCGTTGTAGATGATGTTCTCCATGATGTGAGTCTCTTCCTGCTGCCTGAAGTTCAGCCTTGCATTGCGCAGCCCGACGTCCGTGCAGTAATACTTTGAGGGATACTCAAAATACTTCTTGCCTTTTATATCGTAGCGCTTGGCATTGCTGAACAGGAAAGACTCCGTGAGATAGCCAAGATAGTTTGATACTGTGGTACCGGAAACAGATATGCCCTTTATGGATTTGAGAGTGTTTGATATCTTGCTTGCGTTAGTCAGGGAGCCGATAGATGAGCATAGATCGTCAGTCAGCTCCTCGAGTACATCCGGAAGTTCAATATCGTAGCGCTCAGAAATGTCCTTAAAATACACCTCGGTGAACAGACTCTGCAAATACGCCATTTTATCTGCGTCGGTTCTTTTTGAAAAAACCAGCGGCATTCCGCCATACAAAGCGTACTCCTCGTATGCTTCAGACTTGTCTCCACCAACGGAACTGTAATATTCTTTGAAGGAAATCGGATATACGCGAACTTCATCGCCTCTGCCGCGAAAAACAGTCAGCACGTCTTTTGTAAGCATTTTAGAATTGCTTCCGGTGACATAAATATCGACATTACGCAGACGCATCAATCCGTTAAGCACGTTATAAAGCCGAATCGTTTCGGGGGCTTTAAGCTCATCCTTCGCAATGGCATACTGCACTTCATCGATAAGGATATAGTACATATCCGGATTGACCAGCTTGGAGCGAATATACTTGGAAAGCTCGGCCGGATCACGGTAGTCTACGAAGGTGTCGTCATCGAGCGCAATCGAGATGATTTGCTCCGGTTTGACACCACTGTCTATCAGATAGTCATAGAACAAGTTGAACAGCAGAAAGCTTTTCCCGCACCGTCTTATTCCGGTTATAACTTTTACTAACCCGTTTTCTTTTCGATCGATCAGTTTTTGAAGATAATAATCTCTTCTAATGATATTACTCATGGCAAACTCCGCTCACTTAAAACTTAGTGCAAATGTTACCCAACTTTCAAGTCAGTTATACCATTCATCGAGAATAAAATCAAGTGGAAATAAGTTTGGGAAGAAATACCTTGCTTATTAACTTGCGTACTTTCTTGCGTATCAGGCAGCAGAGGGTAGTTAGTGCAGACGGAGGGAACTTGCTTATTATCTTGCGCATTTTCTTGATATTTCAGTAGCTTTGTGAAAGGTGTTGTGGTATTGTGTGTTGCTGCAGAGGGAGGTGAACCGGCGCATGGCACAGGAAAACACCGCGAGAGTCATAACGATAGCGGCAACAGAACAGCCGCAGGATATACGGCTGAGAGTCGCAGCCTATGCCCGCGTCAGTTCATCATCTGACGAGCAGCTCAATTCCTTCGCAGCACAGAACCGATACTACACAGAACTCATATCCGGCAAGGATAACTGGCAGCTTGTAGATATCTACGCTGATGAGGGCATCACAGGCACTTCGACAGAAAAGCGCGATGACTTCAAACGCATGCTCCGCGACTGTGAGCGTGGGCTGATTGACAGGATACTCGTGAAGTCCATATCCAGATTTGCGCGTAATACTACAGAGTGCCTCGAAACGGTGCGTTCTCTGAAATCTCGCGGCATAAGTGTGTACTTTGAGAAAGAAGGAATTGACACTGGCAAAGTCTCCGGCGAGATGCTCACCGCCGTGTTCGCATCGCTGGCACAGGCCGAGAGCGAGTCCATATCCAAGAATGTCAAGTGGGGCATAGAAAAAAGAATGCGTGATGGAACGTTCAATACCTGCTGTGCTCCGGTTGGATTTCATCTTGAAAACGGCAAATTAGCTATAGTTGAGGAAGCGCGCCATGTAATCGCCAAAATATATGAGGACTACCTTAACGGGCTGAATTCAAGAGAGATAGCCGCTGCATTGAATCGCGAAATCATGCTTGACCGCCGATGGTCAAGAGAACTTGTGGATTACATTCTTACCAATGAACGGTATGCCGGTAATGCATTGCTTCAAAAGCGCTATACGACAGCGACCCTGCCGAAAACAGCTCCTCGAAATCATGGTGAACGAGAGATGTTCTTCGTCACAGGCAGTAATCCGGCGATCATCACAGAGGAAACATTCAACCGCGCTAAGTCTCTGAGGGCACAGCGAAAAGTATCTCAAGCGGCTACAGACAGACCGTTGAGTAAGAAAGTACGCTGCATATGCGGCTCACGCTGTAGGTGCAAGTCCAACGCCGGTACTTGGAAGTGGGTATGCGTCGTCCATGATGAGGGAGGTAAATGCCCCAATAAAGCAATTCCGGAACTTGAAATATACGATGCGTTTCAACGTCTATATTTCAAGTTGAAGTCGAACCCAGATATATTATCCCAAGTGCTCCGCGGGCTTATAGAAATACGTAATCGTAGGATGCTGTGGAGCATAGATGTCATAGAGATCAACAAGAAAATATCCGATGTACTAAGTCAGAATCAGATGTTGGCCGTGCTTAAACAGCAGGGACTCGTCGATCCTGACATTTTCATATCTAAAACCAATGAGTTGACCAAACAGCTCCGAGAGTTGAAGCTTCAAAAAGAGCGTCTGCTGAAAGCTGAGAGCAGCAATGCCGAGCAGCTTACAAGGGAGCTCATAGCTACGATAGCCGAGAGTCCGGACTTCCTTGACGGCTTCGACGCTGAACTGTTTGGTGAGCTTATAGATCAGGTTATTATAAAAGATGATTTCCGTGTCATATTCCGCCTGAGAAATGGGCTTGAACTTCAGGAGACTATAGAAAGGACATTTCGGCGATGAAAAATCGTAAGCTGCCGTTCGGATATGCTTTACACAGCGGAGAGATCGTCATAAATCGATGCGAAGCTGACGCCGTAGGAGATATATTCCGCCTGTATACTGGCGGCACGTCTCTAAGCGGAATAACCGAAAAGCTCAGATCATCTGAAATAAGTTATGATGCGGGCAGACTATGGAACAAAAATATGGTATCCAGAATTCTTGGGGATAGGCGGTACGTTGAAAGTGCTGTCTATCCCCAAATCATATCTGAGAGTATATTCAGTGCTGCGAGTTCCCTACGTTCCGAAAAAGCTCCGATCACAGATAAAAGCGAAGCTCAAAGACTGATTCAAAAGATAAGCGGCTGCAGCACAGATGCTGAAATTGAATGTCAGATTCTATCGATACTCAATAGGTTGAGCAGCTTTCCGGAAATCATAACCGCCCGAGCAGAATCGACCCCTGCGGCATCTCCTGCACTCACTGAGCAGCTTGAATCTATCATGATGATTCAGCCAATAGACGGAAATCGCGCACAACAGACCATATATGAAATAGCCGCAGATCAATATGCGCAAGTAAATAATAGCCAATATGAAACCGAAAAACTCAGGAGGTTCTTTAAACAAATGGGGTATATTTCAGAGCTTACTCCAGATATCATCCGAAAAAGTGTTTCACAAATCAAGGTATGCCGCAAAGCAGTAACGCTTATTCTGAAAAACGGGCAAGCTGTGTCCAATGAGAATTTAGTATGAGCAATACAACGCCAACTGTTATATTTATCCCAGCCAAGCCCGAAGTCGTGCGAGCTTCAAAGCGCCAGCTCCGTGTAGCCGCATACTGTCGAGTCTCCACCGATGACGAGGAGCAGCTCACCAGTTACGAAGCGCAGAAAAATTATTACACAGATAAGATCATGACCAATAAAGAATGGACTATGGCCGGCATCTTCGCCGATGAGGGCATAACCGGCACATCTGCCCGCAAGCGTCCGGAGTTCCTGCGCATGATCCGCCAGTGTAAGCAGGGCAAAATAGATATCGTGCTTACAAAATCCATCTCGCGCTTTGCCCGAAATACGGTCGACTGCCTGAATTATGTACGTGCCCTAAAAGAGCTTGGCATAGCGGTCATCTTCGAGAAAGAGAATATGAACACTCTCGAAATTGACAGCGAAATACTCATAACCATACTCGGTGCATTCGCTCAGTCCGAGAGCGAATCCATCTCAGCTAACGTCCGCTGGGGTATTCGGCAGGCCATGAAAGAGGGCAAGGCCACCATACAGTACAAATATCTGTATGGATATCGCAAGGGCGATGATGGCAAGCCTGAGATAATACCGGATCAGGCAGAGGTTGTCAGAAAAATATACGACCTGTTTCTAAGCGGCACACCGGTCCGCGGTATACAGGAGTATCTGAATGCAAACTCTGTTCCGAACATAAACGGTGAGTCAAAATGGGCGCGGAGCGCCATAGACAGCATACTTACGAATGAGAAATACTGCGGCGATGTACTGCTACAGAAAACGTATATCGACGACTGCATCAACAAGAAAGTCAAGAAGAACACCGGGCAGCTCCCAATGTATCTGGTGCAGAATCATCATGAGGGGATAATAAGCCGAGAGACCTTTGATGCTGCTCAAGCAGAGCTTGCACGTCGTAGTGCAGGAAAGAGTCCATCAAAGAAAAATGCCCCGACCGGTCGGAGCAGGTATAGCAGCAAATATGCGCTGTCGGATAGGCTGTACTGCGGTGAGTGCGGCACGAGATACCAGCGCTGCACATGGCGCAATCGTGACGGCAGCAAGCGAATTGTCTGGCGCTGCGTCAGCCGGGTAGACTATGGCAGCAAATACTGCCACAACTCGCCAACGCTGGATGAAGAGCCGCTGCACAGAACCATCCTTGCCGCTATAAACAGCACGGTCAAGGGTAAGGATAGCATAATCTACAACCTCAAGAGTGCAATGGAAAAAGAGCTTGCCCCGGTCGCAGGGCAGCAGCTCAGTCTGTCTGAGATAGATAGCCAGCTCGAACAGCTAAACACCGAGTTCAGTAAAGCGCTTGCCGAAGCATCCGAAAGCGGTGACCAAGCGGCGTATAGCGATAGATTCTGCGAGATCATGCAGAAGCAAACCGCGTTGAAAGCCCAGCGTGATGAGATACAACGGATGCTAGCCGAGAGCGGCAAAGCCACGGCTCATATAGAGCAATGCAGGCAAGCAGCAGAAACAACACCATCAGCTATAACTGAATGGGATGAAACGCTGATCCGTCAGGTAGTTGAGAGTGTGACGGTAGAAACGGACAGTGGAATAGTCGTAGCACTGAAATCCGGAGCATCAATACATCAGGAATTATTGTAATATCAAACAGCACGGGCCTGAGTCTTAGTAATAAGATTCAGGCTCTTTTTGTTTTCTGAAAGGAGCAACTTATGCCACGCTATTTTATGCGAGATACGCCGCTGCGGCCGATGGAGCGGATGATGATGTCTCAGCCCGGTCACAAGCCGAGAGGCGGCGGAATGTACCGAAGCCGATTTCATTACACGCCGAAAGATGTTGAGTGCGAATACTGCCAGAGCTATGACCGCAAGAATCCGTGCCTCCTGTGTGAATGTACCTGTTTGGATGAACGCATTGAGGCGGGTGTTCTGAATCTGAGCACGTTCGTGCAGGACTGCATTGCACCCTCTATGAAAACGCTGCTTCAAAAGCGGATGCATCAGCAGTTCGGAGAAAGAGAATCTCGTTTTTTCCTATCCGACACTCACCGTAGAAGATGGACACACTGGAGAGCACTATGCTGGCGTCTGTCTGACCGAAATAAAGCCGCCCTATTTCTGCTCACGGCTTATGAGAGCCTTTGGCGCAGGATGACCTGGAAGTGCGGCAACGACGGCTTTGATTTTCAAGCCGTCCATCTCCGTGGGATCAGACCAGAGCTTTACAGCGTTTATCAGGCGGCAAAGGCCATTGCGGTCGGCAGTTCTAATATTACCCTCGCAGACCTCGCGTCTCCGGAATTGGTCACAGATGAAGCGTTACAACTGATCATCAACGCACTGCTGATGGCTAAGTACGGGGATGTGGTTTTGAGCTCAGAAAATTGAGCGATGAAGGAGGTCAACTGATATGGCACAACAAGAGCTTGTTTTATGGATCGACCGGCGTTGGAAAAATGCTATTGAGAAGCATCTCAATGGCGAGACTTTGCAAGAGCATCTGGAGAATGTATTGGACGAGCTGTGTGATCAGCTTCCAGCGCGAGAGTATGAGCGCATCAGCCATGAGATTCAATCGGAAGCTGCCGCACGGCGGACAGCAGAAGAAGCGGCTCGCACTTATGCTGCCTACCATGTGACGGAGCACGGTCAAGAATGGTACTTTAAAACATCGCCCGGTGAGGAGCTGTTGGAGGCCGGGAAAAAGCTGCGCAGTTATATTATGAAGGACAGCGGCGTGGGGCCGGACAAATTTATCGGAATGTTTTTCGGCGGGCAGCCCATCACAGCAAAAGAGATTGATGCACTGACGGCTCTGCGCATGGAGAACACCGGAAAGGTGCGAGGTGTGTTCGATATGAACTTCGACAAGCTTGAGTTCTCCGCTGTTAGCATCATGGATGGCTGGCAGACCTGGGCAATGCATGATGTGTCAGTGGCAGTTTATCATGCCACCCGGTCACAGTTTGCGTCTAACGATGATAGGTGGCGCAAGCTGTTGGATCATCTGAGCGGAAAAGAGATCACCTCGGCGGGACATCTCGCTGCCAACAACTTTTCGTTTTCAGATGAGATCATTGAGACGGACGGCAAGCTCAACTTTTATGTCCAGGCAGACTTCGATGTGGATTCTGCATTCGGGACATTTGTCTGCACCGATCAGAACGATGACTGGCTCAATATCTACGCCAACTATGATGTAGAGCAGGATCAGCTATGCGACACGCTGGAACTGAACCTCTGCAAGGGAGACGGTTCGGAAGAAAGCTGGTTTTACCGTCTCAACGCTGCTGAACAGGAAGTCCTGCTCCGCAAAATGGAGGCATTCTGTCAGCAGCAGACCGGCATGAGTCTGCACGAGTACACCCAGCAGCTTCGTGACAGTGAATCGCAGACTCCTGAGATGCAGATGTAACCGCGGCGGCGATGTGATTTTGAATTTATAAAAAGGAGTTGGTGAAATATGATAATACATGCTGTACTCGGCAATCCAAACCACCCGGAATACGGTGTGGTAACAATTCCGTTCCCCGTCCCGCATGACCAGTACGCACACTGCATGGAGCTGCTGGAGGCATTGGAAATTGGTGATGCAGTCAAATCAGACTGCCAAGTGCAAGAGATCAATAGTTTTTACTCCGTGCTCAAGCGCACAGAGATGCTAACCGTCAATGTGGAGGAACTGAACTATCTTGCCAAACGGCTGGACGGTTTCGACATGGGAGAAGCTACTCAGTTTCAGGCAATGGCACACAAGCTGGAGCTTTTGGAACTGAAGGATCTTATTAATCTGACCTTCTGTTGTCAGCAGACCACAGTCATCGCAGATTTTTCTGACCTCGCCGCTGTTGGCTGTGACCACTACATGAACCTGCACGGAGGCTGTGCAACTGTTGCTGAGTTAGAGGCACTGGACGGTGAAGAAACGGCTCGGCGGCTCATTGAGAGCGGCAGCGGCACGGTCACGCCATATGGTGTGGTCTATGATAACGGCATGAAGCTGGAGCAGGTATATGACGGTCAATTTTTCCCCTGCTATTACTATGAGCCGCGTGCCACTATGGTCGCGGTGACCTCTAAATCCGAGCCGGAGGATACCGCGCATATTACATGGCTGTATCTCCCTATGGCACAGGAGGAAATTGACCGTGCTCTACAGCGTGCAGGAATCACAGAGCCTGCGGATGCCCGGCTTCGTTTGGAACACAGCCAACTGCCAGATGAAGTGAATGTGCTGCTGGATATGGAATATGAAAGCCTTGCAAATCTCAACGCACTGACACAGGCAACGAATGATTTTTCCATGGACGACATCAAGAAGCTGGGCGCTGCTGTAACTCTTGCGAAACCTCAGAATGCGGAACAGGTCAAGAATCTCGTGGAGAATCTTGACCTGTTTGACTTTGCTCCCGGCGCACATTCCCCGGCAGAGTATGGAAAGTATATGATTCAGCAGTCCGGTCAGTACGAGTTCGACGAGAATTTAGATGAGTTCTATGACTACGAAGGCTACGCCTTACAGCGCATGGATGAGGAGAACGGGATGTTTTCCGACCGGGGTTACATCGCATATAAGGGATATCTCAGCCTTGAAGAAATTAAGGAGGGCGGTCAAGGTGACAGCATGGAGGTGGGATGGATGAACTTATGAACGTTAACGCGAGAGCAGGAGAATTCCAGCATCTTGAGCTATTCGACAAGTTTGCATTATTCACCAACGCGCGAATCAACTGTACTACTGTACCGAATGGCTGGTACTGCTATGACTCCCGTGGTACAGGCAATGCCCCTGATGAGCTGCGCTTTATCGAGGAAAGTGTTGTGGTCAACCATTCATGCTCAATCTTGATGCCGAAGAAGCTAGAGCTGCCTGAGTCCTGTCAACTGGATGCATGGGATGAATTTGGCTTTCTCGATGAGGGCGACATGACACTTCAAGAGTTCTGCAAGATGCATGATGATCTCCCATATCCCGCAGAGGAGGAAGCGTTTCATATACGTCCGGCCCGCCCAGATGAGACAGGCATGTTTTATTCAGAGGGCGAGTGGCTAGGTGCCATCGGCCATGTCCGAATAAACTTCGGACATGGCGGCAACGAGTTTTAGCACACATGGCATACTCGTGGCTCGGAGGAACTGAACAGTCCTGCGTTCAAGGCTGAACTTCAGGCAGTCGTTGACGCGTTACGAGAAAATGTTCTGAAGAGACGTTTTCGCCATGGAGCACTTCTGTTATGAACATGGACGGAAAGTCAATGTAGGCTGGACGCAGAACTACGGCTACATCGTTGAAACGGATCCCTACCGCTATTTACTGCGCTATAATCCGCCTCCCGGAGATCATAATGCCTACCTGAGTTGCTTTAATCCTGATGTCCAGCTCCAAAACATAGCGCAGGGAAATTACAAACTACAGTCCGCTCCGGATATGACGTTGGGAGGAATGTGAACATGGAAGAATCGGATAAATCTTATCTTGTTTAGAACACACGTGAGACAATACTGAACGAAAAGTGTTTGACCAAAGTTAAGAAATGAATAGGACGATGAAAAAGAGGACTCCCAAATAACTCAGAATTTGCTGCGCTAATCCTGCCACACGACCATAATGCTACTGCTCAACAGCCCCAAAAAGTTATTACTTTTGTGGGCTATAAAGTCTACAGTTTCAAGCTGTTTTCATCCAGCAAGAAATTTCTCAGGCCAACCGTAATGATACCACTTTCATCCCTGCGAACTCTTATATTATCCCCTACGACAATAATCTTTCTGAATGAATCAGGGATACTGAGAAGGCTGCGTTGCTCCTGATTGATTTTCTCAATTGTCGGCATTGAAAACGCGGATTGAATATAGTATTTCTCACTTCCCTTGGTAACGACAAAATCTACTTCCAACTGCTTTTTTCCTCGCTTTCCGTCCGGCTTTGTCTCCCAGTACTCCACTACACCAACATCCACATGGTATCCACGAACACGAAGTTCGTTGTAGATAATATTTTCCATAAGATGTGTCGGTTCTATTTGGCGGAATCCTAACCTAGCATTTCTTAGCCCGATGTCTTCAAAATAATACTTTGAAAGCGAACCAATATATTTTTTACCCTTGATATCATACCGCACCGCTTTGCTCACTAGGAAAGAGTCTATCAAATAGTCAATGTAGTTTTTTATTGTCTTTTCGCTGATGATTTTTCCTTTCATGCTTTTGAAGGCGCGCTCAAGTTTGCCATGATTCGTATAGCTACCGACCGCAGAGGCAAGAATGTCCACAAGCTCATCCAATTCGGCCTTATTCCGCACATTGTGACGTTCAACAATATCAGAAATATAGACTTTCTGAAATAACGAGTTCAAGTATTCTGCCTTGTCCTCCGGAGCCTCCATAGCCAAGAGCAGAGGCAATCCACCATAAACGAGATAGTCATCCCATGCTTCATCCAATGTGCCGTCATATGCGGATGTAAACTCCGAGAAGCTTAATGGGAAAACGTGAATCTCATCACCGCGGCCTCGGAACTGGGTGATTACATCAGACGACAGGAATTTTGAATTACTGCCAGTTACATAAACATCAGCATTACGAATATGAAGAAGGCTATTTAGTACATCTTCAAATTCGTTTAAATACTGTACTTCGTCGAGAACGATATAGTAATCTTCCTTATCGCGAATACTTTCTTTTATGAACTGAAGCATAACGTCGGGGTCTCGCAGAGCCTTGTTGCTACGATCATCCAGAGCAACTTCAATGATGTGGTCTTCCGGTACACCGCTATTCAGCAGATGGTCATGGAATAGGTGGAACAACAGATACGATTTCCCGCACCTTCTTACGCCTGTCACGACCTTTATCATACCATTTTTCTTTTTTCGTATCAGTTTATCTAAATAAATTCCGCGCTTTATTTCCACGTCGAACCTCCACTCCAGAAAACATTGCATCTGCACCCCTTTCCGGAATACAGTATACCCTGTCTACCGAATGATAGTCAAGAAAAACTTGTTTTTGTTATGCTGAAAAGCATAATATGGTTTGGATGATAACAAAGATACAGATGAACCGATTATTGTCCAACATGCAAAAAAATTTGTTTCAAGCAGCTCTTCTGAGCATGGTCAAAACATAGTGCCGCTGACTTTACAATATAAATATCATATGCATTTGGCTTATCTTGGTATGACAGACTTCTAATTCTCTCTGTCGTATGCTATGAGTATTGAAATTATTTAGGAGGAATTGACATGCAAAAATATATTGTCTATAATATAAATAAATACGTAGATTCAATTCGTGGGGTGACAGATATGGTGCTGGATGGGATTCTTAATTCTTATCATAAATGCGAAAGATACAATCTCAGTGAGACAGTCAAAGAATATCTTACATATATTGACGTTGAACCGTTCTATATTCCACCGTCTTTCAATGGTGTAAAAACGAATATTAAGCAATCGACACTAAAGCCTAAATTTGTTTTGTTTTCTGCACCAGGGGCTACGGGTAAAAGCGCTCTTGCGAAACACATTGCCTACAGATTTGGCGCTCTTTACTGGAACATTGCAAAAGTAAAAATTGGTACAAACAGTTTCGCTGGTTCGATTCTAAATGCGGTTGGTGCACCTAAGTACTCAGAGTTTATTGGCGATTTAAACACGGCTAACGTTCTTCTAATAATTGATGCTTTTGATGAGGCCGAGATTGTTTCCGGCAGGAGAATGCTTAACAGTTTTATTACTGACATCAGTAATAGTCTGACAAACCCTCAGATTCCCCCAGTTTTTCTGCTTGCACGTACAGAAACGGCTCAGTATATTGCATCATTCTGTGTAGAAAATAGTATTCCTATATCTCATTATGAAATTGGCTTTTTTAATGAGGATGCAGCTAAAGACTTTATTATAAAAAGTGTCTCCAATCAAGGTGTTCCTACAAAGCCTGATTTGGATTGTGTAAACTCTTACTATGACGTTATAAAAAACAATATTACCAAAGACGAGTGTGCATCGTTTTTAGGATACGCACCCGTTCTTGAGGCAATTTCTACGCACATAAAGGCTTGGCCAAATCGTCAGAAATTAATCAGCGAGCTTTCGACGCAAAAAGATTGCGTATCCATTATCATGAAAATAATGGATGACCTTTTAGCACGTGAACAAACAGAAAAAGTTGTTCCCGCATTTATTAGCAAATGTAAGGCAGCTCATCCAGAATTCACAGGATGGAATAAGGTTTACTCTGCAGAAGAACAATTAGTTAGAGTGATTTACTACATTCTTTTTGGTGACACGTCCTACTCAAATTACCCTATCGAATTTATGCCTCCTCAATTGGTTGACGATTATCAGGATATGATTAAATCCTTTTTGCCCCAACACCCCTTTGTACGCAAAAGTGTTGAAACAGTATCATCAGAGAGGGGTTCCGACTTTACTGGACCGGCATTTCGAGATTATGCATTATCAAAAATAATTCTGAATAAAGAATATGAGTCCCTTGCTGACATGTATTTTGAAGACTCTCAAAATCAGTCCTTTTTTCCTTCACAGATATTTTTTGATTGTTACACAAAGATTTCCGATAATGAGGTTTACCCCAATCACATTTCATATGTTTACGATTCATTTAAAGCGAAAGCAACCGCTTATGAGCGTCCATACTTACAATGTTCTGAAATTTCTGCCTCTGAGACTACAGAGCAAAAATGTATCGCAGTTTTTGGCATGATTGCCGGGAAACAGAGCGCAACGAAACATGATGATTATTGTACCGAAATCGTTATGAACGGTACGCCGTTGCAGTTTGCTCAATTAGTAAATGTCTCTATCGACGCGCCAACAATGGATGTTTCTATTGGCTGCCAAGGTTTGAACGCGAGAGTATATAATTCCTCCGCAATCTGCAAAAAAATAATTTGGGCAACTAGCAACATTATAATTGAATCCTATGCTCCCGAAGGCTGTTTACTTGTTGCACATGACGGATTTGAAGGAGATTCCATTGTAATAGATATTACTAAATCGGACAATTTGAAAGTATGCACTCCTAATTTGAGCAACTATTATAAATTGATCCCGTATAGTTACAATTTTGAAGATCCGTCTGAGTATGATATTATAAAATTTGCTCACGCGCTTCGTTGTATTCTTGTAGAATTTAGAACACACCGCAAAGACACTCTAGCAAAAACCGCCGAGCGAATCGAATATGTTACCGTTGGTAACAGTGCAATAAAGCGGCAAGTCCTAGAGTATATGAAGTATTGTGGAATTATATATGCCTCCGAGCACCTTTATAAAATCGACGAGGCAAAAATGCAAGAAAAAGGTATCCATTTTAATGCGTTGTCCCGAATGAATACGCAACAATTGGATACTGCATTTACCGATTTTTGCGATTGGCAAAGCGCCAAATCTAAGTAAGTCAAAGCTGGTGCTTAAATATTTGGAGCTTGCTGAAAGTATTGTGTTCTGATTACATCCATCTTCACTTATTTAATATTGCGACAACCATCAATGCAAAATAGCATTCTAATACCTATTATTCTCGCTGTCCTCAAAATTGGCTGACCCTGCCAAAATAACAGCTCATCCGTTTGGAGGGGCTGTTATTTTTATTCATATAGAGACTTGAACTCCCGAGGGCTCTTAGAAACGTGCCGGGGGAAAAAGCGCCATGCCGCTGCCGGTGGCAGATAAAGGCATGGCACTTTTTCCGCAGCCGCAGCTTTTGCAAGACTATGCAAATGCAGGCTTGCAAAAGCTAAATGCGGCAAGGTGGATTCGTTTCAACCCGAGGTGGCCTGCCGCGCACGGCAGGTCGAATCCCTCCTGTAGGCATTTTCTTTCTGCTGTTCAATTCCGCCTGCAATTGTGATACAAGGAGTAAAACAAATTGAGCGTCGGAGATTTTCTATGAATAAGATAAAAGATATCCTGCACGAAAAAAGAAAAACAACAGAAGACCATATCAGGCAGCTCCAGCAAGTGGGAAAACAAGGTATCCGCTACACCGCCATGATGCCCGATATCCCCTTTCTGGTATTAGGGCTGCTGAGTGACATCGGCTGGATAATGCATCTCACGGCAGGCATTATTTATTTTTGCAGAAACGGCTTTTACCATGTACTGGACTATTTTGCTCTTGCTGCATTGGCTGCCGTCATGTTCGGCGTTGCCTATATTATTTATCTGAACAAGATACACGAAAAAGAAATTGCCACCAAACGCCAAAAGGATCTCGGTTTTGGCATGACTGTGTATTCCGGAGCGGCAGGTGCTGTTATCGGAATATCCCAAATCGTGATGTATGCAGGTGTTTCACTGGAGCTTGTGTGGATAGTGATCGGCGGATCGCTGAATTTCGCCGCGGGACTGCCGATTTACCTCTCGTTTAAAAAAGGAATTTTTTATGGAGTAAAATAAAAAGGCGGTCTGTTTTCTAAAGAACAGCAAAAGCAAAAACTGGTCCGTCGGTTCCCCGCTCTCCGTGCATAAAAAAGCCTCAGACACCGCAGACTAAATGTATCTTTACCATCAAGGAGCGGGATCTTCTATGATAGAACAGGATACGATAAGGCTGCTGCGAGAGTGTGACGCCGGTATCAAGATGGGCGTAGGCTCGATCGACGAGGTTCTCGGTCAGGTGCGCGGCGGCGAGCTCAGGCAATGCCTGATAAAATGCAGGAACGAGCATGAAAAGCTGGCCAATGAAATTCAGACGCTGCTGGCAAAATACCATGACAAGGGCAAGGAGCCTAGCCCGGTCGCAAAGGGCATGTCATGGATAAAGACCAACGCAAAAATGGGCATGGACGACTCCGACCAGACTGTAGCAAACCTGATGACGGACGGCTGCAATATGGGTGTCAAGTCCCTGAATATGTATCTGAACCAGTACAAGGCCGCGGACGAGGTCTCAAAGGACATCACAAAACGGCTCATCAACCTCGAACAAAAGCTCACCGAAGATATACGGAAGTTTCTGTAAACGCACAGACACCCTGCTGGGATCAGGCAGGGTGTCTGTGCGTTTTGCAGCTTATCTCAGGCTTTGTTGTTTGCGTACATTCTCTCGTAATACTTCATGTATTCACCGGAGACGATCTTATCCATCCACTCTCTGTTGTGCAGGTACCACTCGATGGTGCTGGCCATACCGGTCTGGAAGGTGTACTTCGGGCTCCAGCCAAGCTCGGTCGTGATCTTGTGGTTATCGATCGCGTAGCGGCGGTCGTGGCCGGGGCGATCCTTGACGTGTACGATAAGGTCTTCGCTCTTGCCGGTGTTGGAGAGAATGAGCTTGACGATCTCGATATTGGCTCTCTCGTTGTTGCCGCCGATGTTGTACACCTCGCCGGACGTGCCCTTTTCAAGCACAGCCGCAATGGCGGCGCAGTGATCCTCAACGTACAGCCAGTCCCTTATCTGCATACCGTCACCGTAGACAGGCAGCTGCTTATCGTTCAGGCTGTTGTTTATCATAAGCGGGATGAGCTTCTCTGGGAACTGGTACGGGCCGTAGTTATTCGAGCAGCGAGTGATGTTGACGGGCATACCATAGGTCTTGTTGTACGCACGCACCAGCATATCCGCCGAGGCTTTGGAGGCGGAGTACGGACTGTTCGGGGCGAGCGGGGTCGTCTCGGTGAACATACCGGTCGCGCCGAGTGCGCCGTATACCTCGTCAGTCGAGACCTGAAGATACTTCACGCCCTCGCGGAAGTCGCGGGAATACTTGTCGTCCGGGTCAAGCTTCCAGTGGCGCTTAGCCGTATCGAGTAGGGTCAGCGTGCCCATGACGTTAGTGGTCATAAAGATATCCGGATTTGTGATGCTGCGGTCGACATGGCTCTCGGCAGCAAAGTTCACGACCGTGTCAAAGCCGTACTTCTCAAAAAGCTGCTCGACAAGTGTTCCGTCATGGATATCGCCGCGGACAAAGGTGTAGCGCTTATCATTGCTCACTCCCACAAGGTTATCAAGGTTGCCGGCATAGGTGAGCAGGTCAAGATTTACAAGCGTGATGTCCTCGTAATTCTTGAGCATGTATCTGACAAAGTTGGAGCCGATAAACCCGGCGCCGCCGGTGACGAGTATTGTCTTCATAACAATCTCCTTTTATCTGTTTATTCTGGAAGTGACAGCAGGTACTGGCCGTAGTCCGTCATCCTGAGTGCGGAGCCGAGCGCGATAAGCTCCTCATCGCTTATCCAGCCCTTGCGCCATGCGATCTCTTCAATGCAGGATATGTAGAAGCCCTGCCTGCTCTGCACCGTCGCGACAAACTGCGAGGCCTGAAGCATCCCCTCCGGGGTGCCGGTATCAAGCCATGCCATGCCGCGTCCCATGGGGTTGACCATAAGCTCGCCGCGGCTGAGGTATTCGTTGTTCACTGCGGTGATCTCAAGCTCCCCGCGCGGCGAGGGCTTGATGTTCTTCGCGATATCTACAACGCTGTTGCCGTAGAAATACAGCCCCGGCACGGCGTAATTGCTCTTTGGGTTCTCGGGCTTTTCCTCGATCGACACGGCGCGCATATTCTTATCGAACTCGACCACGCCGAAAGCCGTCGGGTTCTTGACCTGGATACCGAAGATCATGCCGCCCTCAGTCACCTTTGCGCCGTCGCGCAGATAGTCAGACAGCGCCTGACCGTAGAATATATTATCGCCGAGGATAAGGCAGACAGGATCATCGCCGATGAACTCTTCTCCGAGAATGAATGCCTCGGCCAAGCCTTTCGGAGCCTGCTGCACCTTATACTCAAAGCGCATGCCGAGCGTCTTCCCGTCGCCGAGGAGCTCTTTGTAAACGGGCGTGTCCTCGGGCGTAGAGATGATAAGCACCTCTCTTATCCCCGCAAGCATCAGGACAGACAGCGGGTAATAGATCATGGGCTTATCGTATATAGGCAGAAGCTGCTTGGAAACAGCACGCGTCATCGGATAGAGACGCGTCCCCTTTCCGCCGGCAAGAATTATTCCCTTCATATCACAGTTTCCTTTCTGTGTTTTTGAAACTTTATGTTGTAATTCTACCACCTACCGCACTCTCCTGTCAATCAAAGCTTGGTCTCAGCAGAGCATAGGCATATCATCAGCTTTGTCTCAATAATTGTTGATATTTATTTGAGCATTAGTTTAATAATTTTCTTGATAATCTGGCTGTAATGAATTAGTATTTAGATATACTCTGCTTTCCGGGAGATGATCTGCAATGTTCAAGATTCTTATTGCCGAGGATGACAGCGAGCTCCGGCAGCTGTTCTCTCACGTGCTCATAAAAAACGGCTACAGCGTCACCGGCGTCTGCAACGGCAAAGAAGCGCTGGATGCTCTGGACAAGGGGTATTACGATCTGATAATCTCCGACATAATGATGCCGGAGATGGACGGGTACGAGCTTGTAAGCTCCCTGCGCACCGCGGGATACAGCATCCCGGTGATGATGATAACCGCCAAGGATGCTTTTGACGATATGCGCATGGGCTTTGTTTCCGGCACTGACGACTATATGGTGAAGCCCGTCAACGTAAATGAGATGGTGCTGCGCGTCGGCGCGCTGCTGCGCCGGGCGCAGATGATAAACGACCGCCGGCTCGTGATCGGCGGCACGGTGATGGAGTGTGACTCGCTCACCGTCACGTGGGACGGGCAGAGCGCCGTCCTGCCGCAGAAGGAGTTCATGCTGCTGTATAAAATGGCCTCCTTCCCCGGCCGCATCTTTACTCGTCAGCAGCTCATGGACGATATATGGGGCTATGATTCCGACACCGACACGCACACCGTCGATGTTCATATCGGCAGGCTGCGCGACCGTTTCCGTGACAGCAAGGATTTCAAGATCGTCACCATGCGCGGTGTCGGGTATAAGGTGGTAAAGGCATGAGCAAATCCCAAAAGTCCGCCCCGGCAAAGCGTTCAAAGTTCAATTACGGTTTTATATTTTCCTCTGCCGCGTTCATCGGCTCGCTTCTGTCAACGGCTCTCGCGCTGGCCGTCGTGTGGCTGCTCAACCGCAGGTTCGGCGTATGGCTCGGCATTCCGTATACGATCCGCGTCCTGCTCATCAGTATCCTGTCCGGCGCCGCTATCGCTGTCGGGCTGAGCAAGATTTTCGTAAGCCCGATGATGAAGCTCGGCGATGCGATGCGCAAGGTCGCGGGCGGGGACTTCTCCGTGCGCCTTGACTGCACGAGCAAGATACGCGACGTGCGCGAGGTCTACGGCAGCTTCAACACCATGGTCAAGGAGCTCGGCAACACTGAAACGCTCCAGACCGATTTTGTAAGCAATGTGTCCCACGAGTTCAAGACGCCTATAAACGCCATCGAGGGCTACGCTTCCCTGCTTCAGGATAGTCAGCTGACCGACGAGCAGAAGAACGCCTACATTGATAAGATCATTTTCAACACGCGCCGCCTGTCCGACCTCGTCGGGAACATCCTGCTGCTCTCCAAGGTCAACAACCAGACGATAAGCCTCAAGGCCAGCACATTCCGGCTTGATGAGCAGGTGCGCCAGTCCATACTCGCGCTCGAGAGCAAGTGGGAAAGGAAAGAGATCGAGTTCGACATTGACCTTGACGAGATAGAATACACGGGCTATGAAAATCTCCTAAGCCATGTGTGGCTCAACCTCATCGACAACGCTGTGAAGTTCTCACCTCAGAACGGGCAGATAAGGATCCGTCTGAAGCAGCTCGACGGCAGTGTGACCTTCTCGATCTGGGATAACGGGCTCCCCATTCCCGAAGCCGATATCGACAGGATATTCAATAAGTTCTATCAGGGCGACAACTCCCACGCCTCCGAGGGCAACGGGCTCGGGCTCGCGCTCGTCAGGAAGATAGTCGCCGCCGCGCACGGCACGATAAACGTGACCAGCAGCGAGGACGCCGGGACGGAATTTGTAGTTGCGCTCCCGAATTCATCGAGCGACTCATAACAGCATATATGCATAACGAAGAGTACCCGTCTGTATCACAATATATATTTTATAGGCAAACTTGCCTTGCCGCTTACTATGCGTTATAATAGGCGCGGAAGGAGCGTGTATATATGATATACGATACCATTGATCATGCAGGACTGTACCGCCCTATCAGCGCAAATCTCGCAAAGGCGCTTGACTTTCTCACAAGCACCGATCTGAGCAAATACGATACCGAGCGTGTGGAGATCGACGGTGACAAGGTGTATGCCCTGTTCCAGCGTTACGAGACCAAGCCCGTGAATGACAGCCCCGAGGCGCACAAAAAGTATATTGACCTACAGTACCTCATTGACGGTGAAGAGTTCATCGGCGTCGCACCTCTGAGCACTATGAAAAAAGAGGTCGAAGCCCGCCCCGATGGTGATATATACTTCTACGAGGGTGAGACCGTAAAGCTGCCCATAGGCAGTGGCCGCTTCATGGTTCTCTTCCCGGAGGATGCGCACGCGCCCTGCATCGCCGCAGGCGGCACATCGGCGTAAACCTCAAAAACGGCCCCCGACAGCTTGTGGTCCGGGTAGTCGGCGTCCACCTTGGTGGTTTCGGCGGTACCTTTGATGATCTGGTTTTCAATGGTGATTTCGATGGTCTGTCCGTCCTCAGTAATTTCTACCGGGAAGATTTCTTCCGTCAATACGAAGGCTTTGGGAGCTGCGATTTCACGCACGAGGAAGTTTCCAACAGGTACCTTATCAAACTCAAAGTACCCGATTTCATTGCTCTCGGTGACCATGAGGGCGGTTTCTTCGGTGAACTCAGTTTCGTCAAATCGGAACAGACCGATGACAGCACCGCCTAATTCAAAACCATCCTGATCTACCTTCCATCCGGATACCTTGCCGCGCTTTAAGGAGTTTTCAATGGCTTCTCCATCGTTCACTTCAATTTCCACTTTCGCCACATCCTGTCCGGCATACTCAAACACCACAGGGTATTTTTTGTCGCTCAAAATGTAGTGATCGTCGGTGCCGATTTCCTGCACATACAGGGAAGCCCCGCAGGGGATGTCGGTTTTAAATACGGCATTTCCATTTTCGTCAATGCCTATGGTTTCCATAAGCCCGTCTGCCGGGATGGAGGTACCATCGGAGGCGGTCAGTTGTTCCGCTGCAAACAGTCCGAAAGTAATGTTTTTCCATTCCTCATTCATGCCGAGGGAGAAGATTTCGTCCTGTTCCAGCAGCTTCTTGAGGGAAATCTCCACTTTCTGGCGTTCGTTGACAAAGCCAACGCTGGCGGAAGTGATTTCTACTTCCTGACCGGCATAGGACAAAACGACTTCCTTGGGTTCAGGATCGATTACCATGCCATCCGGCGCAGTGATTTCCTTCACCTGATAGCGGCTGAGATACAAAGGTTCCGAGGTGGCGGTCCCGTCACTTCCGGTGGTCAAAGTAGCCGCCAGTTCGCCTGCTTTCAGGCGGACGGTTCCGTCCGGGGTAATAACATCTTCCAGTGCTGTGATCTCATAAACGGCGCCCGGCTGGCCCTGCACCTCATACTGAGGCTGGTACATCCCGCCGGATTCTGCAACATGGCTGAATACTTCGCCCTCTTTGGAGACTGTAATCGTTCCCTTTTGCGGGATATTGTATTTCTCCACTGTAACTACGTCCTGTGAACCGTCCACCACAAAGGGAACCGGCTCTTTGTCAAGAACATATCCCCATGGACTCTGCTGTTCATACAACTCGTAATTTCCAAACGGAAGCGGTTCTGGCAGCATAAGGGTTCCTGTGGCGTCCGTCACGAAAGTGTCGATATCGATGGGGCTGGGGTAGTTGATATGCTGTACCACC
>OGZA01000966.1_pt1 | contig 20779 bp, 24 predicted proteins | sample 1576591 | NCBI WGS metagenome assembly OGZA01 (sample SAMEA3541565, study PRJEB24748) | human gut metagenome | biome: human gut; feature: human-associated habitat; material: faeces | place: China | collected 2012
TCTTTTCATGCTCACTTACATGTTGCAGCCCGGGATGTCGCCGACGCCGTTGAGGACGAGCCGCGGCCGGTACGGGAACTTCTTTATATCCTCGCGCGCGGTCACGCCCGAGAGCACGAGCACCGTATCAAGGCCGGTCTCGATACCGGCGACCATATCGGTATCCATCCTATCGCCGATCATAACGGCCTCTTCGGAGTGTACGCCGAGGATACGCAGGCCGGTGCGCATCATGAGGGGGTTCGGCTTGCCGATGAAATACGCGCTGACACCTGTGGCCATCTCGATCGGGGCGATCATCGCGCGGCAGGCGGGGATGATGCCCTCCTCCGAGGGGCCGGTGAGGTCGCTGTTCGTGCCGATGAGCTTTGCGCCCTTATTCACGAGCTGCACAGCCTTGAGTATATTCTCATAGTTATAGGTGTTGCCCTCGCCTATGACGACATAGTCGGGGTCGATATCGTTCATGGTGATGCCCTCATCGTGCAGGGCAAACATTATGCCTGGGCCGCCGATGACATACGCGCTGCATCCGGGAGCCTGACGGCTGATAAAGCGTGCAGTCGCCTGGGCGCTGGTGTAGAAATGCTTCTCGTCAACGTCCAGCCCCATGCGCCCGAGCTTCTGCTGAAGCTCCTTCGGCGTGCGCTCGGATGAATTGGTGAGGAAAAGGAAGTGCTTATCCTCCTTATAAAGCCAGTCGACAAATTCCTTGACGCCCGGCAGCAGACGGTTGCCGTGATAGATCACGCCGTCCATATCGCATATAAAGCCCTTTTTGTTTCTCAGTTCTTCCATAACTGATTCTCCTTTTTTCTTATTATATCACGCCCCCTATAATAGCATCCCCATGCGGAATACGAAAGTCAAATATTTGTAAAATTTTAATTGCCACAGAGCCAGAGGCTCTTTGGCAAAAAGATTGCGCTGTATATCAATTACTTCGGGAACGTCACCTTTATCGTCGTGCCCTCGCCGGGAGTGCTCTTGAGGTCTATGCTGCCGTGATGGTACTGCACGGCGTGCTTCACTATCGAAAGCCCCAGACCCGTGCCGCCGGATTCCTTGGAGCGGCTCTTGTCTGCGCGGTAGAAGCGCTCGAACACGCGCGCCTGATCCTCGGGCGCGATGCCGATGCCCGTATCGGCGACGGTGACGGCGGCTTCGCTTTCGCTCTGCGTGACGCGCACCTCGACGCTCCCGCCGGGACGGTTATACTTTATGGCATTGTCGCAGAGGTTATATATTATCTCATACACCAGACGGCGCACACCGGATATCTCCGCGCCCTCGCCGGTGAGGCTGAGCTTCACGCCCTTTTCCTCCGCCGCCGTGCGCAGGTTCTCTTCGGCTTCGGCAGCTTCGTCGTAAAGATCGACGCTCTCGCGCGGCATCTCTTCGCCCTCGTCGAGCTGGGAGAGCCTGATGATATCGCTTATCAGAGCCATGAGGCGGCTCGCCTCGCTGTGGATGTGCCCAACAAAGCGCGGCATATCCTCCGGCTTCACAAGGCCGTTTTCGATAAGCTCCGCGCTGCCGATGATCCCCTGAAGCGGGGTCTTGAGCTCATGCGAAACATTCGCCGTGAACTCGCGGCGCATACGCTCTGCCTGCTCCTGCTCGGTCACGTCAAAGGCGAGGATTACCGTGCCGATGCTTCTGCCGCCGGACTCGATACGCGTGAGGTCGAAGCGGTAGTCCCTCCCTGCGCGCTCGGAACGTATCTCCGCGTGGCCGTCGCGCATGGCCGCCTGCACCGCGCCGCTCATGGCGCTGCTGCGGTCTATCGTCAAAAAGTCCTGCCCCGCGCTGCCGTCGTCTGCGCCGAATATCTCCTTCGCCGCGGCGTTTATGCTCAGGACATAACCGCGCTCGTCAAGCAGCACGAGCCCTTCGCGCATGCTGCCGGTGATCTGCGTGAACTCGTCCGTCCTCCGCCGCAGCTCCTTGAGCTGCCGGTCTATCTCCGTATGCTGCCGGTTTATCCGTCCAAGCAGCGGAGAAAGCTCCTCATAAGCGTCGTTATCCAGCGGATGCTCAAGGTCAAGCTCATTGAGCGGATCGACTATACGCGCCGCCACGCGCTTTGCGAGCAGCAGCGCGATTATTATCGCCGTGGCCAGCACAACGAGCATCGGCTGCAGCATGCCCAGCGCGAGCACGACCGCCGTATGGCGGCTTGCCGAAATGCGCAGCACCGTGCCGTCAGACAGGCGCTTGGCGTAATATGTAGTCTTTTCCAGCAGCGTCGAGGAATAGCGTGTGCTCTCCCCTGCGCCGGTCCTGCGCGCGCCGTCGACCTCCTCGCGCCCGAGGTGGTTCTCCATTGACGAAGCGTCCGCCTGTGAATCGTATATGACCGTGCCGTCGGCGTCTATCCACGTAAGGCGGTAGTTTGCCGACTTTGCTCGCTCCAAGTATTCCGTGCCGTCGGTCTCCACCGCGGCGGCCGCAAGCCCCAGCTCGTCATGCAGAAGCTCCTTCTGTACGCCGCCGAAGTATTCGCTCAGCACACCCAGCGTGACTATGAAGCTTGCCAGCAGGACCACCGCGGCGACGAGCGTTATAGACCTGAAAATTCTTTTCGTCATTTCTCTGCCTCCAGACGGTAGCCGACATTGCGCACCGTCTCGATAAGGTTCCCGCAGCTGCCCAGCTTCTGCCGCAGGGTGCGGATGTGCATGTCCACCGTGCGCGTTTCGCCGACGAAGTCCATGCCCCAGACGGCGTTGAAGAGCTGATCTCTCGTGAAGGCCGTGCCGGGATTCGAGAGGAACAGCTTCAAAAGCTCAAACTCCTTATAGGTCAGCGCGACGCGCGCGCCGCCGACCGTGACCGTGTGCTCCTCGGGACTGAGCTCGAGCGCGCCCGCGCGCAGCACCTGCGCCGGAGCTTTCGGCGCGCAGCGGCGCAGCACCGCTTTCACGCAGGACACAAGCTCCATCACCCCGAAGGGCTTCACGAGATAATAATCCGCGCCGAGGTCGAGCCCCTGTATCTTGTCATACTCCGCGCCCTTCGCCGTGGCCATAACGACGGGGATGTCCCGCAGCTCCGCTCTCGTCTTCATGCGGCGCAGAAGCTCGATGCCGTCTATCCCCGGGAGCATCACGTCGAGCACGACAAGCTCCGGTCTCTCTTTCTGCACGGCTTCCCAGAACTGTGCGCCATCAGAAAAGCCCTCGGCCTCAAAGCCCGTGGACTGTAAGGCGTACACCTCGATATCCCGGATACTCGCATCGTCCTCAACGCACCAGATCATAAGCTTTACTCTCCCCTGTGTACTCCCGTCACGGAAAAGATCACCCACTCGGCAATGTTCACCGCGTGGTCGCCTATCCGCTCGAAGTATTTTGCGATCATCAGCAGGTCGAGCGCGTACTCCCCGTCGTCGGGGTCCTTGGCTATCTTGGCGATAAGCTTGCTCTTTACCTGCAGGAAGTATTCATCGACGATATCGTCCTCGTCGACGACCTTCTCCGCAAGTATTGTATCATGTTTTACGTAAGCGTCAATGCTTTCCGTGACCATGTGTATCGCGGCCTTGGCCATTTCGGTGAGGGTGACATAGGCCTCGGGGTTGTGCCCGTCGATAAAGCCGATGATATCGGCGATCTCCTCGGCCTGATCTCCGATACGCTCAAGGTCGGTTATCATCTTGAGCGCGGCGGATATCTGCCGCAGGTCGCGCGCGACCGGCTGCTGCTGTAAAAGCAGTCTCAGGCACAGCGCCTCTATCTCCCGCTCCTTGCGGTCAATGTCCGCCGAGAGCGGCGCGACCTTTGCCGCAAGCTTCATGTCAGCCTCGGTCAGTGCTTTTGAAGCGAGGGCGATGACCTCCTCGCACTGCGCGCCCATCTCTATCATCTCACGGTTGAGCTGGGCAAGCTGTTCATCAAAACGGCTCCTCATTATCCGAACCTCCCCGTTATATAATCTTCGGTCCTCTTGTCCTCCGGCTGGGAGAAGATGTGCTCCGTGCCGCCGTATTCTATCAGCTCTCCTAAGAGGAAGAAAGCCGTGCTGTCAGAGATTCGCACCGCCTGCTGCATGTTGTGCGTGACGATGACGATGGTGTATTTTTCCTTGAGCTGCGCTGCAAGCTCCTCAATCTTTGAGGTGGAGATCGGGTCGAGGGCGCTCGTCGGCTCGTCCATCAGCAGCACATCCGGTTCGACTGCGAGCGCGCGGGCGATGCAGAGTCTCTGCTGCTGGCCGCCCGAGAGACCGAGCGCGTTCTTCTTGAGCCTGTCCTTGACTTCGTCCCAGATCGCCGCGCCGCGCAGGGAGCGCTCGACTATCTCGTCGAGCTTCGCGCGGTTCTTTATGCCGTGCGTGCGCGGGCCGTAGGCGATATTATCGTAGATGCTCATGGGGAAGGGGTTCGGCTTCTGGAACACCATGCCGACCTGACGGCGCAGCTCGTTGACATCCGCCGAGGTGTCGTAGATATCCTCGCCCTTATACTTCACGCTGCCGGTGATCTTCACACCGGGGATGAGGTCGTTCATGCGGTTGAGCGTTTTGAGAAACGTGGACTTGCCGCAGCCGGATGGGCCTATGAGCGCGGTTATGCTCTTTTCGGGAATGTCGATGCTGACATCGTGCAGTGCCTGATGTGTGCCGTACCAAAGGCAGAGATCGTCGGCCTTTATTATACTGTTCTTATCCTGCGTCATAAGCTCTTCTTCCTTTTGAAATATCTTTCGACCAGCGCCGCGGCGAGGTTTATCAGCAGCGTCAGTATCATGAGTATAGCGGCAATGGCAAAGGCGACTTCAAACTCACCCTGCTCCTTTGCGTAGACATACAGCGCGACCGTGAGCGTCGCGCCTGCACCGGCAAGACCGTCGAACAGGCCGTTGAGCGCATGGGCAAAGCCCGCCGTGAACAGCAGCGCCGCGGATTCGCCGAGGATGCGCCCGACTGAGAGGATGCAGCCGGTTATAACGCCGTCGATACAGCCGGGGAACACGACCGTGCGTATCACGCGCCATTTGCCTGCGCCGAGGCCGAAAGCGCCCTCGCGGTAGCTCTGCGGCACGGTCTTGAGGCTCTCCTGCGTCGTGCGCATTATCGTCGGCAGGTTCATTATGACAAGCGTCAGCGCACCGGCCATCAGGGAGGTCTGCATCCCGAGGAACTGGCAGAAGAACAGCATGCCCACAAGGCCGTAGATTATCGACGGTATGCCCGAGAGCGTCTCCGCCGCGTATTCGATAGCCGCGACGAGCTTCTTGTTTGAAGCGTACTCGGTCAGATATATCGCCGCGCCGACGCCCAGCGGCAGCACGTACACGAGCGAGGCGAGGACGATATAGAGCGTATTGAGGATATCCGGCAGGATGCCGATGGAGTTTGTAAGATAGCTCGGCTTTGTAGAGAGCAGCTTCCATGTCACGTTCGGCAGGCCCTTATAGAGCACATACCCGATCATAAACAGCACCAGCGCCGTCGTGAGGAGCGCGGCAAGCGTCATAAGTGCGCGCATCGTAACGATATATGCCCGGCGCTTACCGGAGAATTTATGCTTGAGCATCCTCAGTTCCCCTCCTTATCGCGCTTGAGGAAGAAGTTGAGCGCGGCGTTTATCAGCATGATGAACAGGAACAGCACCAGCGCTATCGAGAACAGCGCCTGACGCTGAAGGCCGCTCGAGTAGCTCATCTCGCTTGCGACCGCCGTCGTGAGAAAGCGCACGCTCTGGAACAGCTCCGGCATGTTCGGGACGTTTCCGGATACCATCATCACCGCCATCGCCTCGCCTATCGCGCGGCCGACGCCGAGGACGACCGCCGCGGCAATGCCGCTCTTTGCCGCCGGGACGGAGACGCGGAACCACGTCTCTTCGGGCGTCGCGCCGAGGGCGAGGGATGCGTCCTCATACTCGCCCGGCACGGCCTCAAGCGCCGTGACAGAGACCTTGATTATCGACGGCAGGATCATTATCGCGAGCACGATGATCGCCGCGAGCAGGCTTGCTCCGTCGGGGACATTGAATATCTTCCTTATCCCCGGCACGAGCACCAGCATGCCCACAAGGCCGTAGACGACCGAGGGGATGCCCGCAAGCAGGCTGACCGCCGAGCCCATGACCGCCTTTATCTTCGGCGGCGCGGCCTTCGCGAGGTACACCGCCGTCATGAAGCCGACTGGCACGCCGAGCAGTATCGCTCCCGCCGTGCCGTAAACGCTTGTGAGGATGAACGGGAGTATGCCGTAGCTCGGCTCCGCCGCGGTCGAGGCCCACTTCGTCCCGAACAGGAACGGCACAAGCCCTATCTCGCGTATCGCCGGTATACCGGAAATGACCAGATACACCGTGATGAGCAGCACGCACCCGACCGTTATCAGGCCGAGCAGCAGGAACACCCCGTGTATTATATTTTCAAAAGCTCTGTTGCTCTTCATTCGTCTTTTCTCCGATCCATGCCTTAGTTTATCAAAACACACCGATACTTCAATATGCTTTGATAAACCAAGGCGGTGTTTGACCGCCTTGGTTTTTTCGGGATAATTACTTCGCTACTGCGACTGCACCGGCTGCCGCGATGAGGTCTGCTGCATCAGCGGAGGTGGCGTAATCGAAGAAGGCCTGCGCAGCAGTGCTGAGCTCAGCGCCGTCCTTAGTGACGAGGACGAAGGGGCGCTGGATAACATAGCTGCCGTCCTTGACGGTGTCCTCGGTCGGGGCGATGCCGCCGACGGTCAGAGCCTTGACGTTATCCTTGAGAGCTGCGAGAGAAGCGTAGCCGATGGCGTCGGGGTTCGTGGAGACGGTGGTGATAACGTCACCGGTGGAGGTCAGCTCCTGACGGTACTTGCAGGAGTCCTTGGTGTCGGTGATGGACTCGAAGCCGTCGCGGGTGCCGCTGCCGGCCTCACGGCCGATGAGGACGATCTCGGCGTCGTTGCCGCCGACTTCCTTCCAGTTGGTGATCTCGCCGGTGTAGATCTTCGCAATGGTCTCAACGTCGAGGTCGGAGACGGGGTTTGCGGGGTTCACGATAATGGCGATGCCGTCGAGGGCAAGGACGGTCTCCTTGAGGCCGGAGGCTTTCTCATCGTCCTTCAGGGCACGGGAGGACAGGCCGATGTCGCAGCGGCCTTCGCCGACGGCAGTGATGCCGGAGCCGGAACCGGTCGGGTTATAGGTGAAAGTAACGTCCTTGTTCTGCTCCATGAAGGCTTCGCCCAGTGCGCCGATGACTTTCTCCATGGAGGTGGAGCCGTCGGTCGCGACGGTGCCGCTCAGCTCTGCGGGAGCTTCAGTCGCGGGGGCTGCGCTGTCAGCAGCGGGAGCGGCCGTGGCTGCCGGGGCGGCAGAGCTGCCGCAGCCTGCCAGGAGCGCCAGTGCAAGGACTGCAATAAGTGCTATACTGATGATCTTTTTCATTTTTCGTTTCTCCTTTTGTTCTTCCAATATGAGAACACTCATTTCTTCTTTGTAGTCTTTCATGCTACGCCCTTAATGATAGCGTCCTTACGTAAAATGAAAAATCGCGCTCATGTAAAATACATGTAAAGCGCGATAAGTCCAAGGTTGAAAGCCTACTAAAAACATGGTAATATAGGTGTATAAAACGATCGAGGTGTTTTGATTTGAAGATTTCCACAAAGGGGCGCTATGCGCTGCGTATGCTTCTCGACCTCGCGGAGCATCAGAACTGCGGGTACATTGCGCTCAAGGACATTGCCGAGCGTCAGGGCATATCCAAGAAATATCTGGAGCAGATCATACCGATGTATAACCGCTCAGGTATCCTTAAAACCGAACGCGGCTCGCAGGGTGGCTACCAGCTCGCCAAGTCTCCGGAGACGCTGACGGTCGGGGAGATACTGCGCTTCACGGAGGGCGACCTCGCCCCCGTCGCCTGCGCCGGTGAGGAGACGCCGGTTTGTACGCGCAGCGCGGACTGTGCCGTGCTCCCTGTCTGGCAGGGGCTGTACAAGGTGATAAACGAGTATCTTGACGGCATCACGCTGCAGGACATTGCGGATCAGCATCGCGCCAGCCCGGCGGACGACTATATGATATAAGGAGCATGGCCATGGAGCATCGACTGCGCCCCCGGCGAGGTCCTGACGCCGCACGCGCTGCGGCTTCCGCCTCAAGGGATCAATTATGAAAGACGTTAAAAGTATATGCAAAATAGCATTGGTGCAGGCAGAGCCTGTGATGTTCGATAAAGCTGCGGGCCTTGAAAAGGCGCAGCTCCTACCCCGCTGATATTCACGAGCGCGAGATGGTCGAGCAGCTCCCCGAGTACGTGTGCCGCGGCGGCAGCTGCGTCATCGACCCCTACGGGCACTATGTGACCCAGCCGGTCTGGGACGAGGAGACGATAATTTATGCCGACCTTGACATGAACCTCCCCGCCGCCTGCAAGATGGAGCATGACGCCGTCGGGCACTACGCGCGCCCCGACGTGCTCGAACTGATCGTCAACGAGAAGTAAGGGCAAAGAGAATGCCGCATATTCTGACGGCAAAAAAGTGGACATTGAAACACCAAAAGTGGACATTCAAGGCGAAAAAGTGGACTTTGAAAGTGGACTTTCGGAGAAAGGCTTCTCTGCGAAAACAATTATCCATAGCCGCAGGCTCTTTGATAAGTTCGGCTATGACGAAGTTTTTGGCCGAAGTGCCGTTACAGAGCTCCTTGAACTGAAAAACTCCGGCGCGTCCAAGCTCCTTTCCTCTCTGCTCCGGGCAGATATTATTGAGCCTGTATCCGGTCACGGAAAGGGAAAGTATAAATTTAAAAAAGGTACGTGACTGAAATGGCGATAACCTTACTCGCGTCGCTTATCATCATGGCGGCATATTTCCTCCTGCTGTACGGCGGCGTCGGCTTCATTCAGGATAAGAAGTTCTTCTCCTCCGCGCCCAAGGAGAACCTGGACGCGATACCCGACAAGAAGCCGGAGCGCTTCCCCGGCGCGCACGCTGTCGGCTGGATAATATGCGTGACGGCGATACTGATGTTTGTCGGCGCGTTCATCCTCGCCGCGTGGGACGGTGTGAAAAGCGGCTATAGCTTTCTCCGGTTCTTCGCGCGCTTTCTCGCGATGCTCTATATCATGGAGATATACGATATATTCTTCTTTGACTGGTTCCTGCTGTGCCGCTCGAATTTCTTCCCGCACTTCTACCCCGAGCTCAAGGGAGTTGGTGGGCCGCATCAGTTCGGCTACAACAAGAAGACGCATATCCTGCACTTTGTCATATATATCCCCGCCTGCGCCCTGCTCGCGTGGATATGCACACTGCTATGAAGATGAAGAACTCGAAGACGCTTGATAACACCGCCGGGGTCTTATGCGCGCTCGGCGGCGAGACGCTTTTCGGCCTGAGCATCATCTTCACAAAGCAGGTGACCGAATACGCCGATGCCCTCTCCCTGCTGGGCTGGCGCTTCCTTATCGCCTTCGTCGTGATGAGTCTGTGTCTGCTCCTCGGTCTTATCAAGATCGACCTGCGCGGCAAGTCCCTGAAGCCGCTGCTGCTCGTGGCGCTGTGGAGCCCGTGCATCTACTATATCTCCGAGACCGTCGGCGTCATGTATACGACGGCGTCGGAGAGCGCGGTCTTTTTCGCCTGTATCCCCGTCGTATCGCTTGTCGCGTCAACGCTGCTGCTGAAGGAAAAGCCGTCCAAAACGCAGGCCGCGGGTATACTCATCACCCTTGCTGGCATACTTGTGACGGTGTTTGCCGTCAGCGCGGCGTCGAGCCTGTCTGTACCGGGCTATGCTTTCCTGCTGATAGCCGTAGTGTCCTATTCGCTGTACACCGTCTTTGTCAGCAAGGCGCATGGCTACACCGGCGCGGAGGTCACGTATATGATGCTGCTTGCCGGGGCGCTGCTCTTCGTCATCCTCGCCATTGTGCGCGCCGCGCTTCGTGGAAGCGCGGCGGAGCTGATTGCGCTCCCGTTCAATGCGCCCGGCTTTCTGGCTGCGGTACTGTATCAGGGTATCGGCTGCTCCGTGCTGGCGTTTTTCCTGTCAAATGTCGCCATTTCAAAAATAGGCGTCAACCGCACGGCTTCGTTCATCGGGTTCTCGACGGTGGTTTCGATCCTTGCCGGGGCGCTTTTGCTGCACGAGAGCTTTACCGCACTTCAAACCGTCGGCGTGGCCGTGATCCTCGCCGGGGTATATATCGCGAACATGACAACAAAACGGACTGCCTCAAATTGAGACAGTCCGTTTTGATATTCTGTTGTTCTTACTCCGAGAACATCGGGGTGGAGAGATATCTCTCGCCGGTGTCCGGGAGCAGGGCAACGATGATCTTGCCCTTGTTCTCAGGGCGCTTTGCAAGCTGCGCCGCGGCAAAGACCGCCGCGCCCGAGGATATGCCGACAAGCAGCCCCTCGCGTCTGGCAAATGCGCGGCCGGCGGCAAAAGCGTCCTCGTTCTCGACCGGGATGATCTCGTCATATATCCCTGTGTTCAGCGTATCGGGGACGAAGCCCGCGCCGATGCCCTGTATCTTGTGCGGCCCCGGCGTGCCCTTCGAGAGCACCGGGGAGCCCGCAGGCTCGACCGCGACGACCTTGACGTTCGGATTCCTGCTCTTCAGATACTCGCCCACGCCGGAGAGTGTGCCGCCTGTACCGACGCCCGCAACAAAGATATCTACCTTACCGTCGGTGTCCTCCCAGATTTCCGGCCCCGTCGTCTTGAAGTGCGCGGCAGGATTTGCCTTGTTGGTGAACTGGCTGGGAATGAAGCTGTTCGGCGTCTCGGCGGCAAGCTCCTGGGCTTTCGCTATCGCGCCCTTCATCCCCTTTGCGCCGTCGGTCAGAACTATCTCCGCGCCGTAGGCCTTGAGCAGCTTGCGCCGCTCGATGCTCATCGTCTCCGGCATGGTGAGTATAACTTTATAGCCCCTTGAGGCGGCGACGGCGGCAAGCCCGATGCCGGTGTTGCCGCTCGTCGGCTCGATTATGACGGAGTCAGGCTTGAGCGCACCCTTGGCTTCGGCATCGTCGATCATCGCACGCGCGATCCTGTCCTTGACGCTCCCGGCGGGGTTAAAGTACTCAAGCTTGCCGTAAATGTCCGCGCCGAGATCATTGTCCTTTATGTAGTTCGTAAGCTTCAGAAGCGGAGTGCCGCCTATCAGATCGGTGATTCTTTCATAGGTTTTCATTGTTAAAAGCTCCTTTTAAAATATACATTTATTGTTTGTGTTGAAATATGTGCCCTTATTGGTCAAAGATACCCCATCAACATCGAAACAATATAAATATATATTCCATAAAAAGCGCTCCTATCATTTGCCAATAACTTATCGGCTTTGTAGGCATTATATTAGCACTGCCTTACTCATCTGTCAAGCCCTATCGCAAAAAATCTCCGCCGCCTTGACAGCTTTGTAAAAGAGCTCTATACTGTCGCATATTAAATACATGGGTTTTGTATGATTTAGAGGTCACGCCAATGAAAAAAACACTGATCGCGATGAGCGGCGGGGTCGACTCCTCGCTCGCGGCAAAGCCCGACAGTCAGGATATCTGCTTTGTCCCGGACGGGGACTACGCCGGGGTCATCGAAAAGCACACCGGGCGCAGGCCGGTGTGCGGGAACTTTGTGGACAGCTCCGGCAACGTTTTAGGCCGGCACAAGGGTGTGATACACTACACCATCGGCCAGCGCAAGGGGCTCTACGTCTGCGATATCTGCCCGAACACGAACGATGTCGTGCTCGGCAGTAATGAAGGTCTGTTCCGCCGCGAAGCGGATGTTACAGACTTCAACTGGATAAGCGGCGCAGCACCCATGCATGAGCTGCGCTGCAAGGCGAAGATACGCTATCGCCACCCCGAGCAGTGGGCGACGGTGACGCCGGTCGGGAGCGACGCCGTCCGCATCGTCTTTGACGAGCCGCAGCGCGCGATAACCCCCGGTCAGGCCGCCGTGCTCTATGACGGGGACACCGTCCTCGGCGGCGGAGTGATACAGAAAAAGACAAACGGGAAAGACCTTTGACCGGTCTTTCCCGTTTGTTGTTACTCAAGTTTTATTCCTTGACGGTGCCGTCGGGGTTAAACAGCGGCAGCGGAGCGAGGCAGATGATGTCATGTCTCTTCTGCGCGTCGCCCTCGGCGAGGACTGCCATCCTGCCGGCGACTATGCCGCCCGCGCGGGTGACGAGCTCCTCCATAGCGCGGAGGGATTCGCCGGTGGAAATAACGTCATCAACGATGAGCATGCGCTTGCCCTTGATGAGCTCAGCGTCGGCGGTATCGATGACGAGCTTCTGTACGCTCATCGTGGTGATGGACTTGACGTCCACCTCGAACACGCCGGACATATAGGCCTTGGGGCCTTTGCGGGCGAGGAAGTACTTATCCGCGCCGCTCTGGCGGGCCATTTCATACAGCAGAGGGATCGCCTTGGCTTCCGGTGCGATCAGATAATCGTACTCGGGAGCGCGCTTGAGCAGCTCGGCGGCGCAGTGAACGGTAAGCTCCACATCGCCGAACATGACGAATGCGCCGATGTACAGGTCGTCAGACACCTTGCACAAGGGCAGCTCGCGTTTCAAGCCGGCAACGTCCATCTCGTAAGTCATTTTTTTGATTCCTCCTGAGAGTCATATATAATAGAACGTGTTTATTTTACAGAAATCACGAAAAAAATCAAGAACTATATTCAAAAAATCCGGAAAAATCAGTCATCATTGGGCAAAAATTTTACGCTGCCTAAACCAATACCGAGTTCGAGCGCATTGTTTTTGTACATTGTACCTTTTTACGCATTTATATTTCACCGCAAATTGCAGTTGTATTTTATAGTAAAGTCTTTCCCCTCTGCGCATCTTTGCAGGCGCCGCATGAGCTGATATAATCCGATTAGAAATTTTTTCGGCAGCTGCAATCTTTTTCCGCGGAATACGACTTGGATAATGTAAGGGGGTTCATATATGACAGACACCTCGATCATAGAGCTGTATTTCAGACGCTCGGAGCGGGCGATAAACGAAAGTCAGGCGTCCTACGGCGGCTACTGCTACCGCGTTGCGGACGGCATTCTCCGCGATGCGCGCGACTCGGAAGAGAGCGTGAACGACACATGGCTTGCGGCGTGGAACGCCATCCCTCCGACGCGCCCGAACTGCCTCAAGGCCTATTTCGGTGCGCTGACACGCCGCATCTCCGTCGACCGGCTGCGCCGCCGCTCCGCCGCAAAGCGCGGCGGGGGCGAGGCGCTCATCGCGCTTGAGGAGCTTGCCGAGTGCATCCCCTCGGGCTTCAGCGTGGAGCGGACGATCGAAAACAAACTGCTGATACAGGCTTTCAACGCCTTTTTAGCATCCCAGACGGAGGCAGAGCGGAACCTCTTCGTCGCGCGGTACTGGTACGGCCTGCCGGTGGAGGAGATCGCCGCGAAGCTCGGAATGAAGAAAAACACGGTGCTCTCCACGCTGCGGCGTATGCGGCTGCGGCTGCGCGACCGGCTCGAAAAGGAGGGCTTGCAGTGACAAAAGAGCAGTTCTTTGACGCTTTCGGGCAGATAGACGGCGCTTATGTCCTCGCCGCCGGGGACGCGATATATGGGAAAACCGAGACAGCGCGCGTCTCATATAAAAAGCTTGTGCGCACGCTCATCATCGCGGCGGTCATTGCGGCGCTGCTGACGCTGACAGCGTATGCCGCGGGGCTATTCGGGCTCACGGGCAGGGTGATAAACGACCCCGGCGGCAGCGTGCTCTCCGGCGAGGCGGGAGAGTCAGTAGACAGGCTGCGCGCGGTACACCATCGGGACTATGTCTCCCTCGGCGGAGTGATAGGCTCGGCGGAGTATCAGGCGGCGGCTGAATGGCTGGCGTTCAAAGGTGGCTACGCCGACAAGAAAACTGCGGAGCAGACAGAGCAGGGGCAGCCCTACTACGAATGGCGTGACCTTGAGCGGAGCTTTGCACCGGATAACGAAACAAAAGAGATCTGCCGCCTGTATCAGGTCTGGGATGAAACAATGTGGGCAAAGCTGCAGGAGATCGCCGCACGGTACGGACTGGCGCTGCACACGGAGCGCCGGGCAATAGCGAACGCCGGGGATCAGAGCCGTGAGCACGGCGCGTATGAGGACGGATCGTTTCACATTTCGGCGTCGGCAATGGTCGCGCAGGAGCGGTATCTGTACGAAGTGTATCTTGAAAAGAACGGCTGCCTGCCCTGCGACGATATGACAGCGGGCGGACCCTGCGAATACGAGGAGTGGGAATACCTGACCACTCGCGGAGATAAGGTCAGCATCGCCGTGCGCGACGTGAGCACGAACGAGGCATGGGCGCAGTATGAGCTGCTGGTGCTTTATTCCGGTGACGGCGCTGTGATGACGGTCAGGGCGAGCTATGGCTGTCAGCGCGTGAATGGCGATGAAAAGCTCTTTGCGGAGCGCTTGGCGGACAGCATAGATTTTTCCGCTGTTGCCGGGGCAGATGCACCGGAGGACGCTGTTTTGATTCTGAAAGGTGGTTGAGATGAAAAAATATATTTCACTGTTTCTCTGCTGCGCGGCGCTCTTGATGTGCGCATGCGGCAGTCCGGAACAGTCAGCAGAGATACCTGCTCCGGTTGGAGACACCGTGGCCGCGCAAGCCGTAAACGCCGAGTTCACCACCGATGACGGCCTGATCAAAATCAGCATCCATGACGATAACGCAGACTCCATTCCCGCGGCGATGCCGGTCCTTCGGGTGCGCCCGAAGATCATCACGTCGGATATGGCGCGGCAGATGGCAAAGGGGCTTTTCGGTGAGGCGGAGCTGTACGAGTATTCCGAGGAGCTGAGCAAAGCCGAGATCGCGGATATGATCGCCGCATATGAATACGCCGTCACCGACGAGAGCATAAAGGCCGACCACGGGGCGGACGCGCCGCAGAGCTGGATAGAGAGCGTGCGCGATGCGCGGCTCGCGATATTGGAATATTACCGCAACGCCTATGCCAATGCACGGGAGGAGGTCACGCCGAGAGCCTGCGAATGGAAGTTCTATCCAATGGAGCACTACGCCGTGCACGGCTTTGACTACGCCGGGAGCGACCCATACTATACCGATGCTTTCCCCGCGGGCATGTCCGTCGACCTGCGCGCGGTGACGGAGCTCGGCGGTGTGCCGTATGAGTTCTGGCTCAACAACAATGAGCGGGAGGACTTCCGCAATCACAGTCTCTCGGTCTTTGTGCTCGTGCCCGATTCCGGTGGCACAGCCGAGGAGCGGCGAGCGCAGACGCGGGAATGGTACATGAGCATGGGGCTATACTCCGACGCGGCGGCGGACAAAAGCGCGCTTGAAGCGGCCTGCGCAAAGGCGGACATGCTGGCGGAGGAAATGGGGCTCGGCGAATGGCGCTTCAACGCAGCGGCGGCAGACAGGACAGAGATCACCGGCGAGGGTTGGCAGATAGACGTGACGGGCAGGCCGGTCTATGAGGGCTATCCGGTCAATTGGCAGAGCGCCGCGGGGCAGGACTGCTGTCCCGAGAGCCTGACTATACGCATGACGAACAGCGGAGCGCTCATCGATCTGCAGTACACTTCGCCGATGGAGATCGTCGAGGTGACAGAACAGACTGCGGCACTGAAAACCAGGGAGGACATGGAGCCGCTCGCGATACAGGCGATGCGGGAGCTGAGCTGTGAGACGCTGATACCGGGTCACGCTTCCGAGAAAGAGTATTGGGACGCTATCGGCGCGGTCATCACCGAGGTGCGGCTCGACATTGACAGCGTCTGCGTGGGCTATATACGTGTGCCGTGCGGCGGCGGGGACTTTCTTCTTGTGCCGTCGCTCTCTTTCCCCGGCAGGCTGAGCGTGACGGGCAGCATCCCCGGCGTGCATGAAAGTCCGATGGAGCTGCTTGACCGGGACGGGGACGGCTATAACGTTTCTCTTGACTTTGACCTGCTGGACGGCGGGAGGATAGGATAAAGAGTCTTTTTGGTGTTCCGCTCCGTATCATCACATTGACGGAAGTATTTGACAACGCATACCCGAGAGGATATACTGATTACATTATGCTGACGTATTGAAGCAGATACGCGGCACTATTGTAAGCAGGGGTGTTTTCTTGACTTTTTCAAGCCTCACTTTTACCACGCTTTTCTTCCCCGCGGTGCTGATACTCTACTTTATCTGTACCGATCTGCGGTGGAGAAACGGCGTTCTTCTTGTCGCGTCGCTTATCTTTTACAGCTGGGGCGAACCTATATGGGTGCTCGCAATGATCGGCTCGACCGCGATAAACTACGTCGCTACCATGCTCATCGACAGAGCCTCGTCTCCGGGGCTGAGGAAGACGGCACTCGTCGTCGGCGCGGCGGCCTCGCTCGCGGTGCTGTTTTATTTTAAGTACGCCGCTTTTCTCGTCAATTCCGTCACTTCCCTCTTCGGCGTCTCATTCAGCATACCGGTGCTGGAGCTGCCGATAGGCATCTCCTTTTATACCTTTCAGGTGCTGACCTATACGGTGGATGTGTACCGGGGCAAGAGCCCCGTGCAGCGCGACCCGTTCAAGCTGATGCTCTATGTAAGCTGCTTTCCGCAGCTTATCGCCGGGCCTATCGTGCAGTATTCCGACGTGGCGGTAATGCTCGACGAGCGCGAGAGCACGCCCGAGGGCTTCACCGAGGGCATGAAGCGCTTCGCCGTCGGCCTTTCAAAGAAAGTGCTGCTGGCAAACGTCTGCGGGCTCATCATCGAGGAGCTGCCTTCGGCCGCAGGAGCGAGTGGGATGTCCGTGCTCGGCGCGTGGTATATCTCCGTGCTCTATTCTCTCCAGCTCTATTTTGACTTTTCCGGCTACTCCGACATGGCGATCGGCATGGGCAGGATCTTTGGCTTTACCTATAAGGAAAACTTCAACTATCCGTACATATCGAAAAGCGCCTCCGAATTCTGGCACAGGTGGCATATCTCGCTCGGCAGCTTTTTCCGCGACTATGTGTATATCCCGCTCGGCGGCAACCGGCGCGGCAGGGCGCGCACCGCGCTGAACCTCGCGATAGTCTGGGCGCTTACCGGGCTATGGCACGGGGCAAGCTGGAACTTCGTCATATGGGGGCTGTATTACGGGGTGCTCATCATCCTCGAAAAGCTCGTGCTCGCGGACTTCCGTGAGAAGCTCCCCGGTGCGGCGCAGCATATTGCTGCGCTGTTACTCATCGTCGTCGGCTGGACTGTCTTCTACTGTACGGACATGGGCTGCCTCGGAAAGCACCTCGGCGCGATGTTCGGCATAGGCGCCGCGGGGCTGAGCGACCCGGTCACGATGGCCGTCATACGCAAGTACACGGTGCTCCCGCTCATCGCCGCCATCGCGAGCCTGCCGATCCTGCCGCGGCTCAAGGCATGGCTTGGAAAGCATGAAAAGCTTGAGGGCGCAGCGGATATCGTCTCCCTCGTGTGCCTGACGGCGCTCATGCTGCTGTCGATGATATTCATCGTCGGGCAAAGCTACAATCCGTTTATTTATTTCCGTTTCTGAGAGCAGAGGGAATATGCGATGAAAAAAAGACTTGATTTCGTGGTTATATATTTCTGGCTTTTCCTGCTGCTGTGCGCGGGGCTCGGGACGCTGATATTCGCCGATCGGGAAGAGCGCGTCTCCGAGAGTGAAAAGCGCATGCTGGCGGCTTTCCCCGACACCTCCGCCGAGAGCATTTTCTCCGGCGAGTTCTCCTCGGGCTTTGAAAGCTTCCTGAGCGACGGGATATTTCTGCGCGACTCCGTCGCCGGGGCGAGCAAGGCCGCGCTCGGGCTTTTCAGCGCCGCAAGCTATGAGGACACGATGCTCCTCAGCAGCATCTCCATGGCCGACGAGATAAGCGGCGGCACGGCGGCGCAGGATACCGCCGCCCCGGCTGAGGGATCACCCGCGCAGGAGAGCGGAGGCCAAAGCGCCGCGCAGGCTCCGGGCAGTGACGCGTCCGGGGACTACGGCCTGTATATGCTGTGCCCGGACGGGAGCGAGGAGCTGCTTGCCGACGTCAGCGAGCTGCGCGTGGGCATGGTCGCGGACGTGCTCAATGAGTACAAAGGCGTTCTCCCGGAGGACGGGCAGGTGTTCTATTCCTGCATACCTGTGACGAGCTACAGGGACGTTGTGGTAAAAAGCGGTAAATACACCGGCTGGCACGAGAACTTTGAGGATGCGTTCAACAGCCTGCTCCTGCCGGGGGTACACATGGTCAGCGCGCCGAACGTGCTGAACGATCACCTGATGGACGAGCCGCTCTTCTTTCAGGCCGACCACCACTGGACGCCGCTTGCCGCCTACTATCTTATCGAACGGATGATGCAGACGCAGGGTGTACCTGTCGTGCCGTATGACGAGTACGACTATTTGGTGAGCGGCTTCTATAACATCCAGGGACTCGGCGACCCGATGGATCTGATGTATCCGCTGCTGCCCGCGCACGGGAATGTCATGCGCAGCGGAACAGAGAGCGAGGACGCGCCGATCATCGTCTATAACAATGAAAGCTACACGGCTTACCTCGCCGGCGGGAACCACGTGTGGACAAAATACACCACAGGCTTTGACACCGGCAGAAAAGCCCTCGTCATCGGTGACTCCTTCACCACGGCCTTCATACCGTACCTGATGCCATATTACGACGAGGTGCACCGCGCGGACCCGAGATATTACAACAGCGCTCTCAACGGCGGCACCGTTTCGGAGCTGATCGCCCAATACGGGATAGACGATGTCTATATCATCCTGTCCTACGACAACGGGATCGATTCCGATATGTCCTCAAAAACCTTGGAGTACATTCTTTATGGCTGATAAGAAACGAAAAAGCGAACCGGAATTTATCCGCGGCACGGTGCTCGCGTCGATACTCCTGCTGCTGATCTTCATTGCGGCAGGGGTGGTGTTCGCCCGCAATCCGGACGCAGTGAGGGGCGCGGCAGTGCGGACGCTCTCTTCCCTCGGGAACTTCTCCGCCGCGGCGGAGCTTGCCGGGGACATGGACGGCGATGAAGCGCGGGCGCAGAGCCTGTACCACGTTGCTGGAAAGATGCTCTCCGCCGGCAGCTTTGAGGACGCTGCGGAGCTGTTCAGATCCCTCGGAGAGTATTCTGACAGCGCTGAAAAGTACCTCGAAGCGGAATACGCATACGCCGACGCTTTGTACAACAGCGGAAGCTACGAACAGGCCATGGAGGTCTTCTCCGCCATATCCGTCTACGGCGACGCCGCCGAAAGGCAGAAAGCCTGCGTATACGCGATGGCAGCGGAGGCATACGAAGGCGGCGAGTACCTGCGCGCAAGCACTTTGTTTGCCGGGCTCTCAAGCTACGAGGACGCGCAGGAGCGCGCCTTTGACGCGGCGCTCAGGATAACGGGCGACGCTGACGCCGCCGCGGTCATCGTCAGCAGCGGCGGAAAAGGCGGCGGATATTGCGATGCTGCGCAGCTCCCTGCCGCTCGGGCGGCTTGCCGTGGGCAGCTATCACACGGTGTATATCCGCGATGACGGCACTGCCGCCGCCTGCGGAGATAACTCCGACGGGCGCTGCGACGTGTCCGGCTGGACAGAGCTTGTGCAGGTATGCGCCGGTGCGAAGCACACCGCCGCGCTGCGCGCGGACGGAACCGTCGTTGCCGCGGGCGACGACAGCTATGGTCAGTGTGACGTCGGCGATTGGCGGAACGTCATCGCCATCGCCGCCGGGGAATATGACACCGTGGCGCTGCTTGCGGACGGCAGCATCGTCTCCTGCGGCTACCACAGCTATGACTCGCTCAAGGGCGCGGATCAGTATAAGCGCATCTTTGCCGGGTCCTACGGTGCGGCTGCCGTGAACTCCCTCGGGCAGCTCGTGTCCTCGAACAAGTCGATAACAGCGGAGAACGCGCAGCTCCTGCTTGAGCTGCCCATCGGCACGGGCTGCCATGCAGCGCTCTATGCCGACGGCAGACTTGTCTCGAGCGTATTGGGGGATGAGGTCTGGGAGGATATCGTGCAGGCGGATATCTCTCCGCGGGCACTGCTCGCTGTGGACGGGGAAGGTAACATCCGCTCCCGCTTCTTCCGTGAGAGCGACAGCGTTGAGTTTCCCGTGAGCGGCAGAGCCGTGCTATGCGGAGCGGGCACGGAGCACTATGTGTTCGTGCTTGAGGACGGGAGCCTTGCGGCCTTCGGCGACAACAGCTACGGCCAATGCGATGTGCAGAAGCTCGCGGCGAAAGCTGCCAAAGATTAAAAACCTCCGGCGGATAGAAAATTCTGTCCGCCGGAGGTTTTATAATATTCAGTTCAGCGCAGTCCCTTGAAGAAGCTGCGCAGGAGCTCCGCGCTCTCGTCGCCGAGGACACCGGCATAGACCTTCGGATGGTGCCCGTAGTTTTCAAAGAACAGGTCGATGACGCTGCCGCATGAGCCGGTGACGGCGTCGCGCGCGCCGAAGACAAGGCAGGGGATGCGTGAGTTGATTATCGCGCCGGTGCACATCGGGCAGGGCTCGAGCGTCACATACATCGTGCAGCCCTCGAGCCGCCAGCTGCCAAGCGCGGCCCCGGCCTCGCGGATAGCCTCGACCTCGGCGTGGGCGGTCGCATCGCCCAGCTCCTCGCGGCGGTTGCGTCCGCGGCCGATGACGCGGCCGGCAGCGTCCGCGATCACGCAGCCGACAGGCACCTCGCCGTGCTCCGCCGCCTCGCGCGCAAGGTCAAGGGCGAGGGACATATATTCTTCATTCGTCATGGCGAAGCCTCCGTATAAAGAGATGCGGCAACTATCGTAGCTCTG
>OGZA01000986.1_pt1 | contig 20460 bp, 15 predicted proteins | sample 1576591 | NCBI WGS metagenome assembly OGZA01 (sample SAMEA3541565, study PRJEB24748) | human gut metagenome | biome: human gut; feature: human-associated habitat; material: faeces | place: China | collected 2012
CTGCCTGAAAGCTGTTTTCCGTACTTACTGCATGGATTATCCGGATTATGAGTTTTATTGTACTTTGCAGGCATCACGTCGTGCTATAAAGGGATTGCCTAACTATCAGTTGCATACAGTGGCTGTTTGCTGTGGCTATCAGTTGGAACATCATCATCATGCGTTGGCTGATGCTGAGGCTTGTGCATGGATAGCGAAACAGGTCATATAAATAAACAGAGGAGACTTGTCATGAAGCCTCCTCTGTGGAATTGTTTGTTTCCTTGATAAAACTCTATCAGTTTATCCTAATGGATTTTCACCTTGGTCACCATCATTGCCGCCGCCTCCGCTTTCGTTTCCTCCGGGATTTTCTTCATTGTCCGGCACGATTTCAGAGCCGGTTACCAATCGTGTGATGCCCGATTGTTTCATCATGTTCTTCAAACGTTGTCCCGGCACGAAAATCAGTTTCTGGCGGTAAACGACATCAGCCGTTACAGACTTTGCATCCTCCTGGCTTTTGCCGTTCAATCCCGGTCGGAGGCTTCCGAAGTCTCCCAGCCGTACGGTTGCACCGATGCTGGCATAGGTGCAGAGTGCGTCAATCATACCGTCCAATACGGCTTTTACGATACCTCTTGGCACCATCCCTTGACTGGTCACCTGGTCGCATAATCTATCAAAGTCAATATTTGCTACGGAATAAGAAGCAGCTACATACTTCTCGGTTTTGGTACCAATGCCTACCATTCTCTTTTTTACTACATAACGAAATGCCATAATGTTTTTTGTTTTTAATGGTTGTTACTTGCGGTTTCGTTCACTCGTCAGTTAGCGAGACCTGTTTCTTTGTGACCACGGTGCGAAGTTACAACACTTAAAAACGGCATGGTGCTTTAACGGGACTGAACGACTTTTTTTAACGTTGTATTTAGCCATTTGACGACATGGAAAGTCTTATGCTATAACCTATTGCCTATATTTAAAAAAAATGAGTGATTACATAAAATAATAATTTTGTGATTCTCCATCTGTAATCAAGTACAATCCATTGTCTGTAAACTTGATGACTTTGGGTTTGAATGTGAGTTTCTTCAATGCCTCTGCCAAATTGGATGGAATGTTTTTGTAATATACTCCGTTTTTGCAGCAAGCTATCATCCCGTAATTGGTAATATAGGCATAGTAAACCTCTTCGTATAGTTCTTCGGCTTTCAGTATGAAATTTTTGATGGTTTCATTTGAATAGCTGTAATGCTTGTCCGTGATAACTACCCATTCTCCTCTATCATTGAAGCAGGCCGAAAGAATATTGTCGTCTCTTAAATCTCCTGTACGATATTGTTCCAGTTTTTTGAGGAATGCATCCGGATAACCAAGAGTCCAATACCCTGAACCGCCTAAGATAATTACATAGTTGCCATTTTCAGTGATGTTGATGTCTGTTATTTCAGCATTGCTGCTGTTGGCTTCTTCTATACGTTTCTTAAGCTTGCTGGGAGTACTGCCGGTGTAGGCATATCCACTATTCCCATACACTCCTACTCCTGCTCCATACATAGTGATTGCTCCGGTACGGCATTTCCCCCATTTGTTGATGGCTTCTGTGATGTATGACATGTATGAGCTGGTCGGTAAATTTATATAGCGAACAGTACCGCTATAGGAAAATGGTTTTGAAACGGTTCTGGTTCTGGCTGGAAGAACCGGTTCTGCTTTTTCTTTACAGATATAAGAAGTACCGGCTATCAATTCATTTCCAATCCATTTTCCTGACTGAATGGTGTGTGCCGTAATATCAAAGTAAGCGCCGTATCCATTTCTTTCACCATCCTTCCAAGGGCCGAACCACATATCCCCATTTTCCCAGATATGAATGCCGTATCCGTGGCGTTGTCCATTATAGGTTTCTCCCCAATATTTATTCCCGTTTGTGTAGTTTGTCCGTTCAAATATTTGTCCGGGATATTCTTTGGCTTCTATTTCATAACTGTAGGGGCGGAGCAGCATATACGGTTTTCCGGTGTTTCGGTTGTATTCTACACCATTTTCAGAGCCATTTTTAACTATTATGTCATCTTCTTGAATATAGATGAATAAAGTGAATTCTGAGTTTTTAGTAAAGCCAATTTTAATATTATCTTCTTTGAATTCTACCCTGAATCCATTTATTTCATCATTTTGGGTTTGTCCTAGAGAAGCCTCCCCTCCTATTGTTTTTCCCCACTCTACCGTGCTATTGCGAACAGATTCATGCATGCTTTTCTGTTCACTTTCCGAAGGTGCAGTGTAGAATGGTTTATAGTCCGGTATCATTTTGAGGAGAGTATTCTGTCCGTTGAATCCCGCTTCTTCCAATCTTTCTATGGCAGCTTCTGCTATAGACTTCTGGAGTTCTCCAATGTCTTTGTTGAGAGCAGCCTTTTTGTACCAATATAACGCTGAATTCCCATCTTTTCTCAAGATGTTGTCTATGCCGTATTCATAAGAGATTGCAAGCGAAATCTGTCCGCTTGCATTACCGTTTTTAGCTGCTCGTTTTGTCCATGCCATTCCGGCGGGGTAATTCTTTGTGACTCCTAACCCGTTTTTCAGTAAATAGGCTAAGCGGCTTTGTGCATAATAAGATTCCGGGCTATTATTGTGTTCGGCGGCTTTTTTATACCAGATAAAAGCCTCTTCATAGTTTTCTTTGTCTTCATATATGCGTCCAAGGTTCTTTTGTGATAGAGCCAAATCTTTTTCAGCCGCTTTTTTATACCAATAGATGGCTGTTTCTTTATTTTGGGTTAAATTTCCCCAGCCATTACTATAGGCTACACCCATATTGTTTTGTGCAGTAGGATCTCCTTGCTCAGCCGACTTTCGCCACCAATAAACGGCTTGTATGGTATCAGGTTTTATACCCCATCCCCTAAAGTAGCTCTGTCCGAGATAGAATTGTGCAATCGCGTTTCCATTTATTGCATCTGTCCTATAGTCCGCAGCATTCTTGTGGTTTTGCCCGTAAATACTGATAGTAAATACGGCAAGGAATATGCACATTAAATAATTTTTCATGTTTTTCATAAATTAAGAGTTAATCAATTGCGTCCAATAAAATGAATGCAGCCCAGTAATAGGGGGAGGCATATCTCTTTATTTTCTTTATTTTTTGAGGAGCAGGCTCTTTGCTTTTATTCATTTTTTGTCTGATTTGCGATTCCCAGCGTTTGTTTGGAGTAATTTCAATTTCCTCTTCGTAGTCACGTACATATTTCTGTGCTTTGCGTAAGGATTCGAACTTACTTTCTCCTGCTAACAGATTTTTGTAGAATTCAGTCATCAGTAAGTGCGTGGCGTTATCGTCTACTTTCCAAAGACTCATTAATAAAGTGTTGGCTCCGGCTTTCTTGAAACCCCGCTGCAAGCCAAATACACCGTCACCTGCTATATCTCCTATGCCGGTTTGGCAAGCTGAAAGAACGGCTAGTTCTAATCCTCGTAAATCTAAAGTGGAGATCTCTTGGGCTGTAAGTATTCCATCTTCAACGTCTTTTAAATTTGCACCTTTTTTAAGAGCAATATTGGCTCCGGACATCAATAATCCACTTCGTTTTAAAGAGGAACTCTCTTTAGACATTCCTTTGTTTATTGAGGTATGAGGGGATTCTGAAGACCTCTTTTGGTTCACGTAGAATCCATGCGTTGCTATATGTAATATGTCTATTTGTTTTCCTGATAATGACTTGAATGATTCTTCAGTACCTTGCAGTTCAGAATAAAGTTCCGATTGGATATTGATTTGTTGCATTGAAGCATGAATGTTTTTTATCTCTGTCAGAGTAGCTGGTAAGTAGGAGACACCTCCTCTTAAAGTAAGGGAATCAATTACAATTGTGTCCAAATTTGGAGAATAACTTCTTGTTGCATATTTCAAATGTTCTTTTATAAGTGACACAGAATCTGCATCATATTGGAGACCACCGTATAATATCGCTTTTTTTGTGTTATTTCTATTTTTATTTTGTGCCAATAATCTGGTAGACGAGAGGCGGTACAAATTATATTTTTCTTGTAGAGGGATGCTGTCTGCCATGGTGTACTCTATGCCAATGTTATGTAGTATGCCGTCAGGCGTGAAATATATATTAGGGAGATTTCCTGAATAAGTCAGTATGGGTTTCCATAATAAGTTGTAGAGAGTGGAGGTTGAATAAATATCAGTTATTTCTTCTATGCTTTTTTGTTCACACAGTGGAATAAATTGTGGCATCCCTTTGCTTTTTAGAGTGATAGCAGCATACATGATACTGTCTTTTCCTATAGGAAAACAAGTAAACTCAACGGCTAAATCTTGCGGCTTTAATTCTTTCTGAATATCTTGCCATGAGCACTCCAGGCTTTTTGTGAAATCTCCTAATATAGCAGCTCTTTGCATAATCTCAGTGTTGAATCTGTCAGCAATTTTTTTAGCTTGTTCTTTTGAAATTTTTCGGTTCCCTTCTTGAATATATGAATCTCCTCTGTCCAACTCCTGTTCAATAGATAACATTCTTTCGTATTTTTTTATCAAGAGGCTGTCTCCTTCATGTTTTATAAGGTTAATGGCACTGATTGAAGAATTCAATAGAATGTTTTTTCGGAAGAGGAGGTTATTGTAGACTTCTCCGGGCGAAATACCTTGATGGTATCTGTATAATAGGTATTCTCCTAATGTATATGGAATTTGCTTATAATCCTCCCAAATACGTTCTCTATCTGCTTCTGTGGCATTACGAAAATTTTCTTTGAGTCGGTTTGTTATAGCGTTTGTTCCTTGACGGAAATAAGCAAGTAGCCTGTCTTCTTTATTCTGTTTCATATAATTGTCGAATAGGGACTTAAATACGTTTCCGATATATTCGTTATGGATATCTGCTGAGATAGCTTTTTCCCAATATTGTTGCTCCGTGGCCAACTCTCCTTTGTCGCGATATAGTTCTGCCAGACGGCATAATGACCAGAAGTGTAAATTTCTTAACTCCCCTATTTGTGAACTCTTGGCTACATTATTTTTTAATTGTTTTATGTAGTTCTCTTCACCTTCCAGCTCGGCAATATCAGTTAGGGTTTCAATATAGCGCTCATTATTGGTATGATTTGGGGATAGTTCTCTTTTTAGTTCTTCAAGGTGTTTCTTGTGATATAGAATAGCATTTGTGGTGTCTTTCATAATGCTATAATGCATTGCAATATCAGAATAATCATAGTATACATCGTTTTTATTATGTTCCAATATAGCCAATAACGAATCATTGAGTGCTCTGCATTTCTGTATGTCACGTTCTTCAGAGAATGCATATTGTAGAAACATTTTGTTGATTTTATACGACTTTGTCCGTATATACATAGGATGCTTTTTCCCTTTGATGGAAACAATGAAGTCCATTTTTTTATCCAAACATGCAAGAGCGTCTGAACTATTCCCTAAATAGTCAAATAACTCATAGCATTTATCCCATGTATTGCATATCATATCAAATTCCACTTGAATTTGATTTGCCATGAGTTTGTCTTTACTACGTATTAGAAAATCGGACATAACTTGAACAGAATGTAAACTATGTTGTAGAGATAGCTCTGGTTCTATGGATACTTTTTTATACAGCTGACTAAAAGAATGTAATAATCCTCCATATGTATACCCATCTAATGTATCGGTTATCATTGTCATCGCTTTATTTAAGTACCGATGTGCATTTTCCGAATCATATAAGTATACGTATCTGTCACCTATTCGCCTATAGTTGTCCGATACCATGTTCTTATCGGGTATTTCTGTATGGTTCATTATAGAATCTATCTTAATTTTCAGGAAATCTATTGATTTTCGAAAATCTCGCCTAGTGTCATAGATGTTTATGATATTGTCTATATCACTTAGTTTGTCTTGAAAAAAGTAGTATGGATTTCCACCGTCATTGGTTTGGATAGCTTCTTCTCTCAATTTTAAAGATAAGTCCTCATATTTCCGGGATTGTATAGAATCATTGATTCTTTGATAGCAGTTAGATAGTAAATCTAACATTTGGGCATATGCAGAGATAGATGGCTCAACTGTTTTATCTGCCATAATATCTTTTATGCTAAGATAATCGGCTATTGCTTTATCATATTCTTGATTTAAATATTCAGTAAAGGCTTTGCTCTTTATGTATGATAAACATTGTTTGCTCTGTTTCTCTGGACAACAATTTATAAGCTGCTGATAAATAGAAATAGCTTTGTCGTATTTTCCAATGTTGTATGCTTTATAAGCCTCTGCCATACTCTCCATTAACAGATGATTCTCACAAAAGCTGAAGCTGTTTGTTTGAGTGATTTTTTTTGCAGTTTGCAGGAAGTATTCTTCGTCATTTAAGATACTGAATAAAGGATAAGAGCTGGCAAATATCTCTATCAGTTGCTTGGTTTGATATTTATTTGTGGAGAGTGAATCAATGAGTCTGGAGTTGAAGGCTTTATGTAACCAGTGTTTGGCTTTGTCAAAACTACGCTCTTCTTCCATTCTCATATAATAGTTTCCGAGTTTTAAATAAATCGTCGCTGTTTCCACAGAGTATTCCCCATAGTTCTCTAAAGCGATGTCTAATGCTCTTTGATATAGCGCTAACCCTTTTTTTCTGACTTCATAAGGTTGCGGAATAAGTATATTACCCGCATATAATGTTGCCAAAGAAGTTGCTATGATATATTCGTTTGCATTTCCCTTACGGTTAAGTCCCGAAATTTTCTTCAACGCTTCTTCACCGAATTCTATAGCACCGTTAATGTCGTTGGTATTGGTAAGCAAATTTATGCCTGCCTGGATAATGAGCCCGTAAATACTGTCATTTGCGCTACTAAAAGGAGCATTCATTGAGGGTTCGGCAAATAATGCTGCGGCATCGTTAATTTCAATGATGTCTTTGATATCATCGAAATTTATTTTGTTTCTTACAGCTAAGACGAAGGGTATGATGTTGTTGGCAATTTTCTTCCCCCATTCAGGATTTTTTAAATAGATGGGGACGATTTCTTTAATGCAGGTAGTGGCTTCTTTAATATTTTCCGTTATGCAAAATAACGGTAATAAATTAGTTAAGGTATTGCCATAGAATGGATGGTTTTCTCCTATGCATTCTTTTTCACTTTTTCCACACTCTTTTATTGCAGAAATTCCTGCTTCTAAATTGCCTTCTGACAAGAACTTCTCTCCGATGGCTGAAAGGGAATCCGATAGAACGGTCAAGCGTCTGTCTACAGGAATAATAGTGTAATATTGGTAATGTTTTTGGGCTGTTTGTATTTCTCCCAGCTTATAGTAACAACTCCCCAGCCACATTGCCGAATACTCCCTGCGGTTACTCGTCGAATCAAGTTCTGCTTTGTCTATTTTATCGCTTTCAGTAAATAGGGGAATGGCAGCTTTATAATCCTTTTGGTTATAAAGCTCCACCCCTTTGGCAAAGAGAGAATCTGATTTGAGCAGTGCCTGTTTATTTTGTGAATGACTATATATGCATATAAATAAACTTAGGGTAAAGAAAATTCGTCTCATACGCCGATTGATTATTGTATTTTGTCTTGATGGCATTTTCGCATGACGAGATAACGAAAGTTTTAGTATCTCGTTTCTGCTTCAAACCCCAACTTATCTATTACATCCTGGGTAATGATGTCTGCCGGTGCTTTCAGTGTTGTAATAACCCATTGCTTGGTCAGCTCATTCCATTGTTGGCTGGATACTACCTGCCAGCTGCGCGTCAATATGTCTTCCGAAGGTTCCATTGCTTTTCTTTGTTTCCGGTCTCTTTTCCAGTTCTTGCGATATTGTTCTGTTATGTCACAAGTCTCTTTCAATTCTATGGATAGCTTGTATTCTCCGGTACCGAAGCTGATGCGGTATTCATCGTTTTCATCGCGGAAGCCCATATAAGAACGAGGGACAATGAAGCTTTCGCCTCTGATTTTGTATTTGGGAGTTTCGTTCTCTTCCCGTACATAACGAAAGAATCCATTCTTGTCAAGTTGGCTCGAATCGACAGGTATTTCCAATGAAAACTCCCCTAATTCCTGGTCCTTTTGTAATTGTACAATCTCGTTCATCCAAGATGAGGTAAGCTTCATGGTCATAGAGAGACAGAAGTTTTTCCTTTCTTCAAATGAAAAAGGAATGTCTAAGACGGAGTTAGGCAAATTGGAACGGGTTGGACAGATAATCAGTGTGTCGAGTGCCAGTTCAAATTTGGAGTGGTTTATGATACGGCTGATTTTACTTCGGTCAATGTGGCATGAGATATAAAAAACAGTATCATTACCCTCTTTCCGCAAACATCCTATTCCGTCGAATCTCATGCCTTTGGGGTCTAACGCTCCATCGAACGAAGTTTCTTTATAGAAGTCGTTCATTTCCGATACAGTGCTGATTTGGGTGGTATATACATTTTCACTGCGGACGGTTTCCTCCCATTCCTCTTTTAGGCGCGAGTTTCGTGTCAACAAGGAGCCTATGGCATTTACTCCCAAATCAATGAAGGACGTCACGTAACCAGATGCAATACCTTTAGCCGATTCTTTGCTGGCATTGAATAAATCTCCCACATAACTGCGGGTAGAGTTTCTTTCTTCACATAAACTTTGAATTTCATCTGCTAAGTCGTCACTGCTGTAAATGAATGTTTCATACTTTACTGATTGTGCCAATGCTGTTATGGAACTTAGCAAGAATATTAAAAGAAATGATGGCTTTTTCATCTATTAAAGAGTTATGTTATTATTATTTGCGTATGCACTATCACTGTCATGTATTTTACAAATTTATAGGAATGTGACGGACTTTGCAAAAGTGTTTAGAATGTAAATGTACTATTGGCGATGTATCTGTGGTTATGCGGTTTTAAAATGGGATTAAGTGTGACAAATATTCTTCTTTAATATAGAAATATGCCTTTTTTATTTTTCACTTTACTTTTATCATTACCTTTGAAGGCTGATTTTAATTCGTTAAAGCAGGCTTGTCTTTACGTTGTATCATGGTTGCCGTTTCGTTAAACAATAGTCTAACGAAGAGACGACTCTGGTGCAACGAAGAAAAATTACTGAAAGGATAACTTATTAAAGTTGATTCAAAGATTATAATTGTCTAATCAATACATTAATGTCTTATGAGCGCTTATTATGATTTATACCAGAGTCCTCCGGACGAAAATGGTGAAGCCTCTTTGCTTCATGCACGTATCCTTCCCAAAGGGACCATCCCTGCTGACAAATTCCGTGAACTGGTTCACAAAGCTACAGGTTTCAGTCCAGCCATCCTTGACGGCACTTTACAGGCTATAACGGACGAACTGTACAGCTGGCTGGCAGATGGATGGATTGTGGAGGTGGGCGAACTGGGATTCTTCTCCTTGTCCTTGAAGTGTGACAAGACTGTGACAGATAAAAAGGATATCCGCTCTCCGTCCGTGCATTTCCGGAATGTGAATTTGCGTATCGGTAGTAAATTCCGCAAACGCTTTCAGACGATGGGGCTGGAACGGAAAGCGTCTCCTTACGTCTCCCACTCTAAATTGACTCAGGAGGAACGAAAGCAAAAACTACTGCAACATTTGGATAAGTATGGTTGTATCACCCGTGCGGATTATGAACAACAGACAGGAAGGGCGAAGCATCAGGCTGTGGCGGATTTGAATCTATTTCTTGAAGAAGGGATCATCCGTAAATATGGTAGTGGAAAGACAGTGGTATATCTCAAGCCTTGATTAATCTTAGTATATACTGCCGGAGCACTGATGATAATGAAAAAGAAACTTTTTAAATTGCCGATTTGTTCTTAACTTTGTCAAACAAAAAGCAATTAAAAAGAGAAAAGATGAATGTAAGAGGAACATCTATGTGCTTGCTATGTGCCGGAGCACTGTTTGTGGCTTGTGGTAGCAAGAGTGGAAAGACTGCGGAAGTTGCTGAACAAGCCGATACGGTACATGTCGTTGGTGGTGATAAGGATAAGCATGGTTGCATTGCATCTGCCGGATATACCTGGAGTGAGGCTCAGAAAGACTGTATCCGTCTGTGGGAAAAAGGAGTCCGTATGAACGCTGTGGATGATGCGGAGAAGATGTTGTTTCTGGTGCTCAGTCCCGATTCTACCCAAGTGGAACTGTTCTTTTCGGAAGAAGAAATGCCGAATGAGATTCTGGAGCGCCGTGGCCTTCCTGCGGGGGGATATGTTTGGAATGTGGAAGATGATGATACAAAGAATGTGCGTTTGGAAGATGGAAGATGGACGGTCAGCCAGCGCGGTCGGCTTATTTACCGGCAGGCAGAAGAGGCTGCGGGGAACTAATATGTAGAGAAATGGAGGATTTGAAGATATTGACAGAGTCTGTCTGCTGCATAGCCCGTGAAGCCGGATATTTCTTGAAAGAAGAGCGGAAAAACTTCAGCCGGGAAGCGGTACAGAAGAAACAAGCCCATGATTATGTCTCTTATGTAGACAAGGAGTCGGAGAAGCGGGTGGTGGCTGCGCTTCGGGAACTTCTTCCCGAGGCTGGATTTATAGCCGAGGAAGGTTCTGCTGTCTATCACGATGAACCCTACTGTTGGGTAGTGGACCCGTTGGATGGGACAACGAATTATATTCATGATAATGCCCCCTATTGTGTCAGCATCGCTTTGCGCGACAAGGATTCTCTGTTGCTGGGAGTTGTTTATGACCCTTGCCGGGATGAATGTTTTTATGCCTGGCAGGGAGGTGGCGCTTATGTGAATGGAGAACGGATGGAGGTCTCGTCTGTCCAGCAGGTGGAGGACGCCTTTGTAGTGACGGAACTCCCTTATAATTCCGACCGGTATGCACGTACCGGTGAGCATTTGGTTCATGAACTTTACGGGCGTGTGGCGGGCATCCGCATGACCGGTTCTGCTGCGCTTGCCATCTGCTATGTGGCTGCCGGACGTTTTGATGCCTGGCTTGAGGCGTTTATCGGCAAATGGGACTTTTCTGCGGCTGCGCTGATGGTGCTGGAGGCTGGTGGAAGAATCACTGACTTTGGCGGTAGTGACGCCTTTTTGGACGGACATCATATCATTGCCACTAACGGACCGCTGCATCCGTTGTTCTTGAAGCTGGCAGGTGAGGTCTCGCCATTATAGCAAACAAGGCGATGGAGTGTATTGCTCTGTTGCCGTTTTTTTAATACTATACGATGAAAAACATAGTTAAAACCTGGTTCTTTTCTTTTGTCCATCTCTTTTTCCCGCGTCAGTGTGCCGTGTGTGGTGCTATCTTGCAAGAGGGTGAAGAGGGTATCTGCATGAAGTGCAATATGGATATGCCCCGGACAAACTATCATCTTCGTAAGGACAATCCGGTGGAACGTATGTTTTGGGGGAAGATACCTCTGGAACATGCCACATCTTGTTTCTTTTACCATAAAGGGAGTGATTTCCGCCGCATTCTCCATCAGTTGAAATATGGAGGGAGGAAAGACCTTGGCGAAGTAATGGGGCGGTTTATGGCGGAGGAGTTGTCGGCTACCGGTTTCTTCAGTGATGTGGATATCATAGTCCCCGTTCCTCTGCATCCGCGTAAGCAGAAAATGCGTGGGTACAATCAGAGCGAATGTATAGCCCGCGGTGTTTCCGCTGTCACCGGTATTCCCGTGGATACTGCTTCAGTTGCCCGTATGAGGCATACGGAAACGCAGACCCGTAAATCCTCTTATGAACGGTGGGAGAATGTGGACGGTATCTTCTGCCTGCGTTGTGCTGACGCTTTTGCAAGGAAGCATGTACTGATTATAGATGACGTATTGACTACCGGTGCCACCACTACGGCTTGTGCCGATGCGCTCAAGGAAGTGGAGGGTGTGCGCATCAGTGTATTGACACTGGCGGTAGCGGCCTCATAAGTCAGAAACGATAACGACCGCCTGCTACGATTGTTCCGGTATATCCTACTCCGAATTCTGTGAAGAAGGCAAACCGGCTTCCGTATTCGATGCCTAGAAAACTGAATTGATAAGCGAATTTTGTCTTGTGAAAGACTTCTCCTCCAAAACTGTTCCGGAGGAAATAGGCACCGAGCCCTGCTGAGGTATACAGAGAGAATTTGGGGCGGGTAAACCAGTGCCACCGGAAGGTGGGAAGAACATACAGATACCTTCGGTTGTCTTTGGTGTTTTCATCCAAAGCTTCGTAAAGGCTGCTGGCTGTCCCTTTGTTGCCGGTTATTCCTCCGGTTACTCCCAGGCTGATTTTGCGGTTGAATCTATAAATGTAGCTGATGCTCAGGGCACCGTAGTAGTTTGTCTTTTCGCGTGTATAAACTCCGAAACTCAGTACCGGAGCGAAGCACTCCTCGGCCATGCTGTTGGCATCGGTAATGGGCAGGAAACCATAGCTGACGGAAAATTCATGGTGCCGGAACTTTTCTTGGGGCAGAACGGGTATGTCTTGTGCTTTGCAAAATGTACATACAGTCAATCCGATGATTAAAAAGTCCCGAATATAAAGAGTATAAATTAAAAGAAGGTGAGTTTGATGAGGCCAAGCATCAGTGGCATGAAGAGAATAACACCTATGGCTTTTCTCATGGATTGGGCATTTTGATTATGACCATTGGCATTCTTACCTTCTTGGGTATTTTCTCTCCGAAAATCGGTTTGATAGGTGCAGGTTTGGCTATTATAATGACATTGGGAACGTTGTCCTTTCTGGTAACGACTCCCGAAGTATGGGTTCCCGATTTGGGAAGCGGTGAACATGGTTTTCCCTTGCTGACAGGTGCCGGTCGTTTGGTTATTAAAGATGTGGCTATCCTGGCAGGTGCATTGGTGGTACTCTCGGATTCGGCCCGGTCAATATTAAAACAACAAAATAAAGGATAATCCCCCACTAAAAACAAGTAAGATTATGAAGCAGTATGATGCAATAATAATAGGCTTTGGCAAAGGCGGTAAAACACTGGCTGCTGAGTTGGCCAAAAGAAATGAAAAGGTGGCTGTTATTGAGCGTTCCGATGAGATGTATGGAGGTACCTGCATCAATATTGGATGCATTCCTACAAAAACATTGGTTCATCAGGCAAAGCTGGCTCCGGTAAAGGCGTCGTGGGAAGAAAAGAAAGCCTATTATGCTCAGGCTATCGCTGAAAAAGAAGAGGTAACCTCTTTTTTGCGTCAGAAAAATTATCATAATCTGGCAGACAATCCCCATATTACGGTTTATACAGGTATTGGTTCTTTTGTAAGCACGGATGTGGTGGAAGTGGTGATGCATGATGAGATCTTGCAATTGCAGGCTCCCCGGATTTATATCAATACAGGTGCGGAGACTATTATTCCGCCTATCGATGGAGTGAAGGATAATCCGTTGGTATATACCAGTACTTCCATTATGGAACTGAAGGATTTGCCCGAAAAGCTGATTATTGTGGGTGGCGGTTATATCGGTCTGGAGTTTGCGAGTATGTTTGCTTCGTTCGGTTCGCAGGTAGTGGTGCTGGAAGGCAATTCCGAGTTAATCTCCAGAGAAGACAGGGATATCGCATCCGCTGTGAAGGAAACTTTGGAAAAGAAAGGCATCGTATTTTGTCTGAATGCCAAAGTGCAATCAATCCGTGAAGGGAAAGTAGTCTATCGGGATGCGGTTAGCAGTGAACTGCATTCATTGGAGGCTGACGCCGTATTGTTGGCGACAGGGAGAAAACCGAATACGGCCGGATTGAATTTACAGGTGGCTGGAGTGAAGGTAAACGAGCGTGGCGCTATCATTGTAGACGGGCATTTAAGGACAACCAATCCCAATATACGTGCGATAGGGGATGTGAAGGGCGGTTTGCAGTTCACTTATATCTCATTGGACGATTACCGTATTATCCGTGAAGATTTATTCGGCAATGGCGGACGGAATCTGAACGACCGTGAACCGGTGAGCTATTCTGTCTTTATTGACCCTCCTTTGTCGCGTATCGGATTGAGTGAAGAGGAAGCCGTGCGGAAGGGGTTGAATATTAAAGTCAACAAACTTCCTGTAGCGGCTATTCCTCGTGCACGGACTTTGGGAAATACAGTCGGCCTGTTTAAGGTGGTGGTAGATGTAGATACCGATCAGATTATGGGATGCACTCTGTTCGGCCCTGAATCCGGCGAGGTAATCAACAGTGTGGCCATGGCAATGAAGACCGATCAGCCTTATACATTCCTTCGCGATTTCGTCTTTACACACCCCAGTATGAGTGAAGCGTTGAATGATTTGATGAACTTTTAATTGAATATTCTCTGTTAAATAGTAAGCATTCGGTTAACCCCGTCTTGCGATGTCTATAAACAGAAAGAGATGTCTCCTGAAAATTCCAGCTTTTCTCTGAAAAAGTCCCTATTTTTACGAGACATTTCTTAGTTTTTATGAGATTCTTAAATAAATGATTCTTTCCTTATCGTGGTTCTCATCTTTGGCAATAAATCCATATATTCACTGTGCTATATATTGATTTTAAGGTATTTCTTTATCTGATATTTAAATGTACATATGAAATTATTCGTTTATACTAAAACCTTTTCAGCATCAGTGTATATACAAATTACAGTATTCACTAAAAGATGCAATTGCAAACAACTTATTTGATATTTTCAAGAATAAAAACAAAGGAATTAGAATTTGCTGTAGCAAACTGAATTTAATACCTTCATAGTGTTTATAGCAACGATGCTTTAATCTGCGAGGTTATACCTCTTGTGCGGAGTAACACATATCCCGGCTTTTTATTCTTTTCATTCAAGCTTGTTATCAGTGGAAAGACATAGTCCGTGGTGGAAGATTCTGCATAGCGAAATGGCACGGATGCAAGGTTTCAAATGAATACACACCGTATAATTGGTCTTATGACGATTGTAAGTGCGTATATTGTTTTTTAAAGGAACGGATGGCTGTACCATAATTCCGCGCCATGCTGTAGCATCCTATCTTATGGGCATGAGCAATTTCCTGTTTGGCAAATTTCAAAAAAGACATTTGCGGTACATCTGTCACCTTAGAAAAAGACGAAATTTTGTTATTACCTTCTTTACATGTACGAATACTGAAACGAACATATATTTTTATCATAACACTACTTTCTGCTTTTTAATAACACGACAATCTATGGCAACATCAAAACTATTTTGTACATTTGTCCACTTTATCATCTGCAAACTTATACATATATATATTATAAACATGAAAATAAATAAAGTATTAATGATAGCCGCTTCTTTCGCATTCATAACAGCATGCGGTGCCGGCTCTAAAAAAGAAAATCATAATATGGGAAAAGAAAAGCGTACTCAGGTAAAACTGGAAACAACAATGGGAAACATCACCGTAGAACTGTACAATGAAACACCGAAGCATCGCGATAACTTTATCAAACTTGCCAAAGAAGGTGTATATGACAGCACGCTCTTCCATCGTGTTATCAAGCAATTCATGGTGCAAGCCGGTGACCCAACCAGCAAAACGGCTTCTGATACCGCCATGTTGGGTAACGGAGATGTGGGCTATACCATTCCGGCCGAATTTGTTCCCAAGTTCTTCCATCATAAAGGTGTACTTGCAGCAGCCCGCGAAGGAGATAACGTGAATCCGCAGAAGGCTTCATCCGGTTGTCAGTTCTATATCGTCACGGGACGCAAATTCACCGAACCCCAACTGCTTGGCATGGAAAATAAGATCAATGAGCAACGCGAGGAAGCTATCTTCGACAGCTTGGCACAAAAGCACATGAAAGAAATCTATAAAATGCGTAAAGCCGGTGACACGGAAGGATTATATGCCTTGCAAGATACCCTCGAAGCCCAAGCACAGGCCATGGCGGATAAAGAAGAAAAATTCCATTTCACTCCCGAACAGATTCAAGCTTATACCACTGTGGGAGGTGCACCTCATTTGGACGGCTCGTATACTGTATTCGGTGAAGTAGTGGAAGGTATGGAAACGGTGGAAAAGATAGAGATTGCCAAGACCAACCGTGCCGACCGTCCGTTGGACAATATACGTATCCTTAAAGCGACTGTTGTAGAATAACTGAAGTCACCCTCAAAAGATGATAGAAATCAACAGACATACCCTGTCAAACGGACTACGCATTGTCCATTCTGAGGATAACACCACTCAAATGGTGGCACTGAATATCCTCTATGATGTGGGTGCACGCGATGAAGACCCCGAACATACAGGATTTGCTCACTTGTTTGAGCATCTTATGTTCGGAGGTTCCATTAATGTGCCCGACTATGACACGCCTGTACAGAATGCCGGTGGAGAAAACAACGCATGGACAAACAACGATATCACCAATTACTACATCACCCTTCCGCGCCAAAATGTGGAAACAGGTTTCTGGCTAGAAAGTGACCGTATGCTATCGCTGGATTTCAACCCACGCAGCCTGGAAGTGCAGCGCCAAGTGGTGATAGAGGAGTTTAAGCAACGAAATCTGAACCAGCCCTATGGCGATGCTTCTCATTTATTGCGTGCACTGGCCTACAAGGTTCACCCTTACCGCTGGCCTACCATCGGAAAAGAAATCAGCCACATTGCCAATGCTACTTCCGAAGAGGTGCAGGCATTCTTTTTCCGCTATTATGCTCCCGATAATGCTATTCTGGCGGTGACGGGACATATTACTTTTGAAGAAACGGTGGCATTGGCAGAGAAATGGTTCAGTCCGATTCCCCGTCGACACGTTCCCCGCCGTTCGCTCCCCATGGAGCCGATGCAGACAGAGGAACGCCGCCTGACGGTAGAACGGAATGTACCGGTGGATGCCCTGTATATGGCTTTCCACATGTGTTCACGCAATCATCCTGACTATTATGCATTTGATATGCTGAGCGATTTGCTGAGCAGCGGACGTTCTTCACGTTTCGTACAACATTTGGTACAGGATAAGCAAATATTTAATTCCATTGACGCATATATATCCGGAAGCATCGACAACGGTCTTTTCCATATCGTGGGAAAACCTGCGCCGGAAAAGACGCTGGAAGAAGCAGAAAAAGCTATATGGGAAGAACTTGCCTTACTGACTGAAGGCAGTATAGACGAGAACGAACTGGAAAAAGTGAAGAACCGCTATGAAAGCGAACAGATATTCAACAACCTCAATTACCTGAATGTGGCCACTAATCTGGCTTATTTCGAGTTAATCGGAAAAGCTGAAGACATAAATACAGAAGTGGAAAAATACCGTTCTGTCACGCAAGAACAGATTAAGAGAGCAGCGAAACAAACATTTTTGCCTGAAAATTGTTCCGTATTATATTATAAAGCTGCCGCCAAAGGTGCAAGCCACACTCCGTAAGAGAACGGAAAAAAAATATATATAACCTATGAACCGTACATACATTCAACATTACAAATCTCTATTTACACTCGGAATTCCCATTGTCATCGGCCAAGTGGGTGTTATTATCCTTGGGTTTGCCGATACGCTAATGATCGGACATCATAGTACCAACGAATTGGCTGCCGCCAGCTTCGTAAACAATATGTTCACGCTGGCCATCATTTTTGCAACCGGCTTTTCGTATGGCCTGACCCCTATTGTCGGCAGTCTGTTCGGACGCGGGGAGACATCGGTAGTGGGGAGAATGCTCAAAAATAGTATTTTTGCCAATGTCCTGCTGGCGGTACTGCTTACCTTTATCATGTGGGTGCTCTATCTGAATATCCATCGCCTCGGGCAACCCGAAGAATTGCTTCCACTGATGAGACCTTATTTTATCGTACTGCTCATATCACTATTGTTTGTCCTCCTGTTTAATGCTTTCAAGCAATTTGCCGATGGTATCACCGATACCCGCGTATCGATGTGGCTGTTGCTGGGCGGTAATGTCATGAATATCATAGGCAACTATATTCTGATCTACGGAAAATTCGGCATACCTGAAATGGGACTGCTCGGTGCCGGTATCTCTACTCTCGCCTCCCGAATTATGATGGTAATAGTATTTGCTCTCATCTTTTTCTGTACTAAACGATATCATATATATAAAGAAGGCTTTGTACACAGCAAAATAAACCGTGCCGATTTTATTTATCTGAACAAACTTGGTTGGCCTATCGCATTGCAGATGGGCATGGAAACTGCATCATTCAGCTTAAGTGCCATTATGGTGGGCTGGATAGGGACTACAGCACTTGCCGCTCATCAAATTATGCTTGCCATTTCACAGGTATGCTTTATGATGTATTATGGCATGCAGGCAGCTGTGGCTGTACGTGTCAGCAATTTCAACGGACAGAATGATAGGGTTAATGTACGCCGCACTGCATATTCGGGCTTCCACATCATGTTGGGTATTGCCCTTATAGGAGCGCTTCCCATCTTCTTATTAAGACATCAATTGGGAGGCTGGTTCAGTGACAGCCAGGCAGTGAGTGTGACGGTGGCACAATTAATCATCCCGTTCATTGTCTACCAATTCGGTGACGGACTCCAAATCAACTTTGCCAATGCACTGCGAGGCATTGCAGATGTCAAACCGATGATGTATATCGCTTTTATCGCTTATTTCCTTATCTCCTTACCTGCCGGATATTTCTTCGGATTCGTAATGGACTGGGGAATCGTAGGTATCTGGATGGCCTTCCCATTCGGTCTCACTACTGCCGGTATCATGTATTATCTACGTTTCCGGTCGCGAACGCTTGAAAAACATTAACCATCATTTTGAAGTTTTCGTTTATGCCACGTTTATCAACACAACTGAAAGTAGCTTCCGGCTACATCTTGCTCACGCTTCTGTTATTTGCTTCCATTCAGTATATCAACCATGAAATGAAAGCATTGACCGAAACGGATGACAACGAAACCATATTGAATTTACGCCGACGGGTAACCAATGAAATTGTCGGTCAGCTGTATCAGGCTGAAATCATCGGACAATCCTTAAGTGCCGGTCAATTGGGACAATACTTCCGTTACAAGGCATCCATGCAAAAGGCGAACGCTGCAGTTGATTCATTGCGAAGCTTGTTGACAGATAGTATCCAGACCCTCCGCTTAGACACTGTCGAGATGTTTCTGACAGAAAAGGAACGCAATATGCGCAATCTTCTCCGCGCCATCCAGGAAGGAGGTACCGACAAAATTTATCAGCAACATATCGAAAAACTGATAGCTGAACAAGATCCATTACTCAACCTTCCCCATGTACGCCGAAAAGTAGTGACACATACCAATTCTTACATTATCCATAAGAAGCCGAAAGGATTTTTCAGAAGACTGGGAGAAGTCTTTTCTCCCGGAAAGGGCGACTCCACCCAAGTCAATAATGTGATTCAGGAAGAATTTACAGATACATTGACGGAATCATACAGTCCGACCGATACTGTTGTCACACTGCTGAAAAACGTACAGAGTCGTGTAACCGACACTCAACAGCAGCAGTTGAAGATGCTCAACCAACGGACACAGTCCCTGCGTCTCAGCGGCTTAAAACTAAGTCAGAAAGTGAACCAACTGTTAAGCACCATCGAAGATGAAGGGCTAAGAATGGCACAACAAAAACAGATACAGGAAGAAGAAATCCGACAAAGTTCGGCACGCACCGTAGAGGCCATAGCCATCGTAGCTGTGCTACTGGCAAGTATCTTTCTGATTTTTATCTGGCGGGACATCACACGCAGTAACCACTATCGCCGAGAATTGGAGAAAGCCAAACGCCGCGCCGAAGACTTACTGGTAGCACGCGAAAAGTTAATGTTGACCATTACACACGACATAAAAGCACCGGTAGGTTCTATTATTGGTTATACCGACCTGTTAGAGCGAATCACCACAGAAGAGCGACAACGCTTTTATCTCAACAATATGCAAAGCTCTGCCAAGCATTTGCTGAGTCTGGTGAATTCTTTATTGGATTATCATCGTCTGGATGCCCATAAAATGGATGTAAACAAGGTAACATTCAACCCTCATCAATTATTTGACACCATTTATATAAGCTTCAAACCAATGGCAAATGCCAAACATTTGCTATTGGAGTACGACTGTGGAGAACCCTTAAACCGCTTATATATAGGCGATCCGTTCCGCACCAGACAAATAGTAGAGAACCTGCTTTCCAATGCATTAAAATTTACACAAGAAGGAAGTATCACGCTCCGTGCAGCATTGGAAAACGGACAACTGCACTTCAGCATCAGTGATACCGGTTGTGGAATCAGTGAAGAAGAACAAAAACGAATATTCCAAGAGTTTACCCGCCTGCGTAATGCACAAGGACAAGAAGGTTTCGGACTGGGACTGGCCATTACAAAAAAACTTATTTTATTGCTCGAAGGAGATATCAGAATAGAAAGTGAAGCGGGAAAAGGCAGTACGTTTCATGTATACCTTCCTCTTCCCCAAGCTCCCAACACCGATAAAAAGATAAATTCTTTACCGCATATTCCGAACGGGACAAAGTTATTGCTTATTCTGTTCTT
>OGZA01001006.1_pt1 | contig 20171 bp, 21 predicted proteins | sample 1576591 | NCBI WGS metagenome assembly OGZA01 (sample SAMEA3541565, study PRJEB24748) | human gut metagenome | biome: human gut; feature: human-associated habitat; material: faeces | place: China | collected 2012
TTTTTCTCTGCGTACCCTCCGGCTGGTGCCGGGGCCGTCACCTCCACCGTCTGGTCGGCATCGGCCGACACCGGGGCGGAATTCTGTACGGGATCATTGGCGGATCAGCTGCACGGCGGAGATGTCCGCCGGCAGGGCGGCGGCAAAGGCCGCGCCGTCCGTCCTCTCCCCCACGATACAGCCGTAGTGGGTGGGGACGGCGATCTGCGGGCGGAGGGCGGCCGCCAGACCGGCGGCCTGGGCGGCGGTCATGGTGTAGGTGCCGCCCACCGGCAGGAAGGCGACGTCACACGACACGGACCGTGCATCGGGGGTGTCGTCGGTATCGCCGGCCACATAGACCCGCCGGCCCTCCAGCGTGACCACATAGCCCACCCAGCGGTTCCCGCGGGGGTGGAAGGGCTTGCCGAGGTTATAGGCGGGCACGGCGGTGAAGGGCAGGTCCTTCACGGTGTACGCCTCTCCGGGGCGCACCGGCAGCAGCTGCGCCGGTGTAAAGCCGGCCTGCAGCGCCGCCGCCACACACGTCTCCGGCAGCACCAGCACCGCGTCGGGCTTCATCACCCGGCGGATATCCTCCGGGGAGAAGTGGTCATAGTGGTCGTGGGTGACGAAGACCACATCTGCATCGCAGGGCGCGTCCGCCACGCGGAAGGGGTCGAACCACACCGTCATCGCGCCGGCATAGCGGATGCTGCTGTGGCAGTTGATGGAAAAACGGCTCAAAATGTCATCCATGGAGCACCTCCCTTTTCTGTATCGCTTTCAGTATAGCACAGGCGGCGGAAAAGGGCAAGAAAGCCGGGGCGAGCCCTTGCGTTTCCGGCCAAAATATGGTAAGGTAACAGCCGTTGAGTCGTGTCGTGCGGAGGTGCATACATACATGAAAGTTCTCCAGTGGTGCCGCGCCAACGCCATGCCGGTGATCGCGGTGCTGGCGGCGGCCGTCACCGCCGTATTCGTGCCGCCGGACAGCGCCTATCTCGGGTACTACGACGTGAAGACGCTCTCATGCCTGTTCTGCATACTGGCGGTGGTGTGCGCCCTGCGGGGCGCGGGACTGTTCCCCCTGCTGGCGCAGCGGCTGGTGCGGGCGTTTCACACGGCCCGCAGCGCCGTGACGGCGCTGGTGGTCGTTACGCTGATCGGCTCCATGCTGCTGACCAACGACACGGCGCTGCTGACGTTTCTGCCCCTGAGCTGGTTCGTGCTGGAGAGCACAGGCCAGACGAAATGGACGGCGCTGACGTTCATCCTGCAAAACTGCGCCGCCAATCTGGGCGGTATGCTGACGCCCTTCGGCAATCCCCAGAACCTGTATCTGTTCAATTACTACAACATCCCCAACGGGGAGTTCCTGGCCATCATGCTGCCGCCGTTCCTGCTGTCCACGGTGCTGATTTTGCTGTGCTGCCTGTTCCTGCCGCGGGAGAGCCTGACCGTCCCCCGGCAGGAGGCGCTGCCGGACAAGCGCCGCGCCGTGATATACGGCGTGCTGTTCTGCGTGGCGGTGGCTATGGTGCTGCGGGGCATCCCCTACTGGCTGGGGCTGCCGGTCATCGCGGCGGCGCTGCTGGTGCTGGATCGCCGGGCGCTGCTGGGCGTGGACTGGGGACTGCTGGTGACATTCGCGGCGTTCTTCACCTTCTCCGGCAACATGGCGCGGATCGAGCCGGTGCGTCAGCTGTTCCGCCAGCTGCTGACCCACGGGGCCATGCCGGTGGCGGCGCTGACCAGTCAGGTCATCAGCAACGTGCCGGCGGCCATCCTGCTGAGCCGGTTCACCGATGACTATCAGGGGCTGCTGGTGGGCGTGAACATCGGCGGCGCGGGGACGATGGTGGCGTCGCTGGCCAGCCTCATCACCTTCCGGGAGTACACAAAGCACGTCAAGGGGCAGACGGGGCGGTTCATGGGGCTGTTCTCCGCCATCAGCTTCGGCTTTCTGGCCATCCTACTGGCAGCCATGACGCTCTGGATGCAGGCCGGTCAGCTCTTGGGCAGCACCGCACAATGAAAGCTGCGGCGCTTTGCGGAAATTCTGCGCTCTTGTCCCATTATGCGGTATTGCTCTTGACATTTTCGCGCAGAGAGATATAATCATACGGCAGACGCTCAGACGCAGCACAGACCGGAAAACGGCCTGTACTGCGTCTGTTATCTTCTGACGCAGACCGCAAAAACCACAGGGAAAAGGAGAAACCATGAAGCATTGCAAAAAGTTGACCTTGCTGCTGATCGCAGCCCTACTGCTGGCCGCCGTCCTTATGACGGGCTGCACCGGCCTTACCCCGGCGCAGGACGCGCCTGCGGATACCAAAAAGGAGGGCATATACGTCAGGCTGGAGCGTGACGATGCCTACGCCGTCTATCTGAACAGCGACAGCTTTACAAAGGTGTGCGAAAACGCCGACGGCACGCCGCTGAAGTCCGGTGAATGGATCTTCGCGGGCGAGGATATCGCAAAGCTGTCGCGGGAGGAGAACCGCTCCGTGCTCTTCACCGTCGGCGCCAGCGGATCGGACGATACGCTGCTGGAGGAGGCATCCTTCTTCTACGACATTGCAAAGGGGACGCTGTATGTGACCGTCGGCGCAGAGGGCGTGACCTGCTCCACCTCCGGCGAACCGGACGCTATGGCGGACGTGCCGCCGGTGCTGAAGCTGGCCATTCTGGACGAGATTGACGAGACGGTGACAGTGGGCGTGTCCGGCTCATCGCTGCGCGCAGTGCAGGCCGCCGTCCAGCTGATCGACTGGGGCATGAACACCGGCCTCGGCGCGGATGAGATCGGCGAAGCTGCCTCCACATGGCTGGCCGCCAAAAACGACGGACTGACCGAGTATCTGCAAAAGCTGGAGATGGTGGACGACGCCTACCAGAAGCTGCTGACGGACGAAGCACGCGACATGCTGGACAGCGCCGGCTGCGCAGGTGTGGAGATCACCTGGGGCAGCCAGCCCATCGAGCCCATCGAGGCCATCATGCAGGCCGCCGGCCTGCGGTAAGCAAGCCCGCCCCGGACGGCTTCCATCCGAAAAACACACAGTCCCCCGGCCTTTCGCCGGGGGACTGCGCTTATTCAATCGTATATGATCTCATCAACGGCGTGGGCGGCAGGCTCGTCGCAGTCGTCGTAGCACTTCGGCACATCGCTGCCGCCGTCCACCGGCTCCTCGAACTCCAGCGCGTCGAGGAAGGCCTTCGTCTCCACGGCGAAGTCGGGGACACTGAGGGAAAGGGAGACGGTTTCCCCGTTGGCGTTCATGCGTATCTCAATGTCAAGGTTGGTGCTGCTGTACATATCGTCGCGCAGGAGGTCGATGGGTGCGCGGCTGTTGGCGGCGTCCGCCAGCGCATGGGACACCAGATCCTGCGCCTGCTGGCGGGTCAGATCCGCAAACGCGCCGGTCTCGTACTGGCTGACGTAGCCGCCCGCCACGTTGCTCACGCCGCCATATTTCCGCAGGGCATCCAGACCCATAAGGGACTCCCGGCAGTCGGTGCGGTTCACCAGCTGGGTCAGCAGCCGGTGGATATCGGAGCCGTTGACGATCGATACCCTCCACTCACGACACAGACTCGTGCCGTTCCGCAGCTGGTAGTCCACACGCACATAGCGGGTGATCGGGCCGCCCTCCGTATACAGGTAGGTTTGGTCCTCCAGTCTTTCGCCTGTCTCATCGTACTGCTCCAGAATGGCGCGGTGGAGGGAGATCACGCTCTCCACCGCTGCGGGATCGTCGGCGGTGAAATCCGCATAGCTGGCGCTGAAGCGGACGGAGGTCACGTCCTCCGCGTCCGGGACGCGGTGCTGATAGCCGGTGATGTCCAGCTTGATGCACAGCGTCACCGCCAGCAGGGTCAGCACCAGCGCCAGCGTTTCCACCCACCAGCGTCTGGTGAAAATGTGGAATTTCTTTTTCAGCAGCATCTGGGCGGCGAAGAAGCAGATCACGCCCATGACCAGCTGGCAGATCAGCAGGCTGGCGAAGCCGCTGCTGCCCAGCATCACATAGTTCAGGAACAGGCCCAGACCCCAGCCGCCGCACAGTCCGATACTCCACCGGGCGATGGGCTGCAGCCACCGGAAGGACATAGCGTCGCCGGCCGTCTCGCTGGGGCGCTTTTTATACAGCCACCACACCAGCGCCAGCAGTGCGACACCCACCGCGGCGTAGATGATGCAGGTGGAGAAGGCGGAGGCTGGCAGCTGGACGCGTTGATAGCTTTGGGTGCCGATGGGCTCGCGGAACTGCACGTCGATGGGCTGGGCGCCGCCGTTGGCCACGGCATCCCAGATCCGACCCACCGGTGTCAGCCAGGTGATGAACTCCGGAATGTCGCTGTTGCTGTAGCCGAAGTAAAACATCTGCGTCATCGTGCTTATCACCGCGTACAGAAGGAGGGCGATGACGTTCATCGCGCCGTAGAGCACCGGCACCGCCAGCAGCCATCCCGTGACCATGGCGCACAGGGAGCCGAGCGCGAAGAAGAACAGCGCCATCAGCTCCGTCAGCAGCAGCCACGTGCCCAGCGCCGCCCAGTCCACGTAGGAGAAGCCGGCGCTGCACAGAGCGGTCAGCAGGAAGATCAGCACGTTCCCCGCCGTCAGCGCTCCCAGCACAGAGAGGACGTGGGAGAAAAATGCCTGTGTCCGTGTCACCGGCAGGGCGTGCATCAGTCCCACGGTGCGGCCGGACATCAGGTACGACCACACAGCCATGGCCGCAAAGCAGCCGAACAGCAGGGACATGACCACGGAGGCGGGGATGGACTGGATGATGACGTTGTGCTGCCGCAGCTGCAGCACGGTCATGATGCCCTCCGCCACGCCGTCGCACTCCCGGCTCGCCGACAGTATCTGCATGGGAAGGATCACCACCCACACGGCCACATACAAAAACAGCAGCGGCCAGTAGCGCTTTATATCGCTGCGCAGCAGCGCGGCGTTACAGAAGGATGTCTTTCGCGGCATAATCCACACCTCCCAGTTCGTAAATGAATATCTCCTCCAGCGTCAGCGGGATGGATTCCAGCAGCACCGGCTCGGTGATCTGCATCCGGCGCATGATCTCCTGACTGCTGCCCCGGACGATATAGGTGTACACCCGCCCCACATGGCTGCGGTGCAGGATGTTCAGCTCCGCCGGCAGCGGCGGCTCGGTAACGCCCTGATAGGCCACCTGCAGCTTCACCGTGTTGTCCTGCAGATCGCTGAGACTGCGCTCCAGCAGCACCTTGCCGTGGTTCAGGATGCCCACGTGGTCACACACGTCCTCCAACTCCCGCAGGTTGTGGCTGGAGACCAGCACCGTCGTGCCCCGCTCCGCCACGTCGCCCAGAAGCAGCGACCACACCTGCCGCCGCATCACCGGGTCAAGGCCATCCACCGGCTCGTCCAGAATGAGGTACTCCGGCATACAGCACACCATCAGCCAAAAGGCCGCCTGCTTCTGCATACCCTTGCTCATCCGCCGCAGCATCATTTTCTCATCCAGCGGGAAGACCTGCTTCAGCTTCTCGTACCGCTCCCAGCTGAAATCGGGGTAGATACCGGCGAGGAATTTCGCCATCTCCCGGATGCCCGACTGTGGGAAGTAGTACCAGTCGTCGCCGATAACGGCCATACGACTCTTCACGGCGGTGTTCTCATATACCGGCTGACCGTCCACCAGCACGTCGCCGCTGTCCTGCCGGTAGATACCCGCCAAATGGCGGATGATGGTGGATTTCCCCGCGCCGTTGGGCCCTACCAGGCCGTACACCGCGCCGTGGGGCACCGTCATGGTCAGGTCGTCCAGCGCCCGGAAGCCGTCAAAGGTCTTGACGACGTTTTTTACCTCGATCATTTACCCTCTCCTCCTTCCCAAAGTACCAGCAGCTGTTCCCGGGTATAGCCCAGGCTCTTCAGCTCCTCCAGCAGCGGGACCAGCCGCCCCGTCAGTTCAGCGATGCGCCGCAGATGCTCGCCGTCCCCGGCGGAGACAAAGCTCCCTCTGCCCGCCACGGAGTAGATGTACCCCTCCGCCTCCAGCTCCGCATACGCCCGCTGGATGGTGTTGGGGTTGATGGCCAGCTGCGTAGCCAGAGAGCGCACGGAGGGCAGCTTTTCGTCCGGCTCCAGCAGCCCTGTCAGCATCATGCGCCGCAGGCTGTCCTTCACCTGCTGGTACAGGGGACGGCTGTCCCGGTAGTCCAGCACGATCATATCGCACACGCTCCTTTCTGTGTCAAGTGTATTATGCGTGTTAGTACAGTTAGCATATCACGATGTTCTCCCTCCTGTCAAGGGAAAATTTTTCTTTTCATCCCCGGGGTTTCGTAGTATAATGGCTCCAAATTCTTTTCCCGAAGGGGGCATTTCTATGCGTATCACGGTAAAAGTTGGCACCTCTACTCTGGCCCACGCCACCGGACGGCTGAATATCCAGCGGATGGAGGGCCTGTGCAAGGTCCTGAGCGACCTGAAAAACGCCGGGCACGAGATCATTCTCGTCTCCTCCGGCGCCATCGGCATGGGCGTGGGCAAGCTGAACCTGCCGGGACGACCTAAGGATATGCCCACGAAGCAGGCGGCCGCCGCCGTGGGCCAGTGCGAGCTGATGTACACCTATGACAAGCTGTTCAACGAGTACAATCACACAGTGGCACAGGTGCTGCTCACCGGCGAGGATGTAAAGAACGAGCAGCGCAGCCGTAATATGCGGAACACCATTTTTCGCCTGTTGGAGCTGGGGGCGCTGCCTGTCATCAACGAAAACGACACCGTGGCCACCGACGAGGTGGGCGTGGAGAACACCATCGGCGAGAACGACACGCTTTCCGCCATCGTGGCGGCGGCGGTACACGCCGACCTGCTGATATTGCTCAGTGATATCGACGGCCTGTATGACGGCGATCCCCACAGGGATCCCGCCGCGAAGCTTATCCCCGTGGTGCCGTCCATCGACGCGCACATTCTCGCTCTGGGCGGCGGCAGCGGCAGCGGCCTGGGCACAGGCGGTATGGCCACCAAGCTGAAGGCTGCGCAGATCGTCACCGAGGTCGGCTGCCAGATGGTCATCGCCAATGGCAGCAAGCCCGCCCTGCTGTACGATATCGTAAACGGCAAGCCCGTGGGCACCCGATTTCTGGCAAAGGAGAAGTGAGCCATGACCACTATCGATATTCTGAAAAAGACCCGCGCCGCCCGGGGCGGACTGGCCGTCCTGGACGAGGCAGGCAAAAACGCCCTGCTGCTGTCCATGGCCGACAGTCTTCTGTCCCATGAGGGCGCTATTCTGGCGGAAAATGAAGCCGACATGAGCGATGCCCGGGGGCATATCTCCGATGTGATGCTGGACCGGCTGCGGCTGGACCATGACCGACTGGCGGGCATGGCCGACGGCGTGCGGGCCATTGCCGCCCTGCCGGACCACACCGGCCGTGTGCTGTCCGAGGTGCGCCGCCCCAACGGTCTGGTCATCCAGAAGGTACAGGTCCCTCTGGGGCTGGTGTCCATTATCTATGAGAGCCGCCCCAACGTTACCTCAGATGCGGCGGCCCTGGCGCTGAAATCCGGCAATGTCTGCGTACTCCGCAGCGGCAAGGAGGCCTACCGCACCGCACGCGCCATCGTGCAGGCACTGAAGGCCGGCATCGCCGCCGAGGGCGGCGACCCGGACATTCTGAACATCGTGGACGACACCACCCACCAGTCCGCCGCGGACATCATGACCGCCAAGGGTCTGGTGGACCTGCTGATCCCCCGGGGCGGCGCGGGACTGATCCGGGCCTGCGTGGCCGGCGCCACCGTGCCCTGCATTGAGACGGGCACCGGTATCTGCCATGTGTATGTGGACGACAGTGCCGATCTGGACATGGCTCTGGACATCGTGGAGAACGCCAAGGCGAGCCGTCCCTCCGTGTGCAACGCCGAAGAGGTGCTGCTGGTACATAGCGCCGCGGCGCAGGCCTTCCTGCCCCGGCTGAAAAAGCGCTTGGTGGATGACCGAGCCGCTGCAGGCAAGGTCCCCGTGGAGCTGCGGCTGGACGAGCGCGCCGCGGCGGTCATCCCCGGAACGCCCGCCGGCGGGCAGGACTTCGACACCGAGTTTTTGAACTATATCCTGGCCGTAAAGATCGTGGACAGCGTGGACGAGGCCATCGCCCACATCGCCGCCCACTCCACCGGCCACAGCGAGGCCATCGTCACCGAGGACAGCGCCCACGCCGAGGCCTTTGTCAACGGGGTGGACAGCGCCGCCGTGTATGTCAATGCCTCCACCCGCTTTACCGACGGCGGCGAGTTCGGGCTGGGCTGCGAGATGGGCATCTCCACCCAGAAGCTCCACGCCCGGGGCCCCATGGGGCTGGACGAGCTGACCACGTATAAATACGTCATCCGCGGCAACGGACAGATCAGATAAAGCAAAAAGAGACGGCAGATGCCGTCTCTTTTCATATTTCCACGATCTCTGCGCCCAGGGCCGCGGCGTCCGCCCGGTCGTGGGTGACGCACAGCACCGCCGCGCCGTTCCGGTGCCGCAGAAGGTACTGCGCCGTCCGGTCCCGGGCCGCGCCGTCCAAACCCTTGAAGGGCTCATCCAGCAGCAGCAGCTCCGGCACATAACACACCGCCCGGGCAACAGACACCCGCCGCCGCTGTCCGCCGGACAGTTCCGCCGCCCGCTGGTCCAGGCAGTCCGCCAGTTCCAGCTCCCGCAGGTGTTCCTCGATATCCGGCCGGGACATGGCCCGGCCCGTGACCAGACGCACGTTCTCCACGGCGTCCAGCTGCGGACACAGACGGTCCTCCTGAAACACGAAGCCCAATCGCTCCGGCACGCCGGTGACGGTGCCGCTGTCCGGCATCTCCAACCCGGCGATACAGCGCAGGAGTGTGGTCTTGCCGCGGCCGGAGGGGGCCATCAGACACACCACCGCCCCGTCCGGGACGGTCAGGCTCACGTCCTCCAGCACGACCTTGTCGCCGAAGCGCTTGTACAGATGTGCCGCGTTCATGCGCCGCACCCCCTTTCCAGCCGACGGAAGCCCCGCCGCAGCAGGGCCAGCACCAGTCTCTCAAACAGGGCGCTCAGCGCCACGATCACCACGGTCCAGGCCAGCAGATCGGCGGTCTGGAGGTAGATCTTCGCGTCGTACAGTCTCTCGCCCAGGGAGCCGGCCACCACACCGATGACCTCGGCCGCTACACCGGCCTTCCAGCTCATGCCCAGGGCCGCGGCGCAGCCCGCCAGCAGGAACGGCTCCACCGCCGGCAGCAGGATGCTGTGCAGCTGCCGCCGCCAGGGCACCCGGAAGGCCCGGGCCATTTCCAGAAGCTGGCTATCCGCACTGCGGAGGCCCGCCAGCACGTTGGTGTACAGAATGGGGAAGACCATCAGGAATGAGATGAACAACGGCAGCGCCGATGTCCGCATCCAGATCAGTGCCAGGATGATGAAGGACGCCACCGGCACCGCCTTGATGGCCAGCACATAGGGCCGCAGCAGCACCTCCACCACCGGCCAGCGTCCCGCCGCCAGCGCCAGCACAAAGGCCAGCACCAGTGCCAGGGCAAAGCCGCCGGCGATACGGCAAAAGCTGAACGCCACCGCCCGCCGGAAGGTCGATGTCACCGCCAGGGCGCAAAGCCGCCCCAGCACCGTTACCGGTCCCGGCAGCAGCAGTGCCGAGCCCACGGCCCAGGAGGCCGCCTGCCAGACCGACAGGGCCAGCACCACCGCGCCGGCACGCTGCCAGGTCTTTATTTTTTTGTCCGCAGGTGTGCTCATGCGCCCATCCAGTAGAAGCCGTCACCGGGCATGGCGCCGCCCACGGCCTCCGTCTTCAGGTCATACAGTGTTTGCAGATAGCCGCCCACGGCGACCTTCATATCCACGCCGGTAATACATACCAAGTTACACTGGGGCAACGCCTTCTCCGCCACGGCGGCCTTGACGATGCCATATTTCTCCACCAGCACAGCGGCCTCGGCCGGGTGCTCATTGGCGTAGTCCGTGCTGGCGGCGTAGTCCTCCAGGAAGGCTGCCAGCGCCGCCGGGTGTTCATCGGCAAATGCCTTGCGGGCCACCAGTACCGAGGTAACGAGGCGGCTGCCGTTGTCCAGCGCATCCCATTCGGCGCTCAGATCCAGCGCCACGCGCAGGCCCTCCACCTGGCTCTGCGCCACGGTGACAAAGGGCTGGGGCAGCATGGCCACGGCGTTGTCCTGCTCCGCCATCAGAGCCACGATCTCCGTGGGCTCGCTCTTCCACTCTACCTGTACGTCCTCACCCAGAGTCAGCCCGTGCTGCGAGAGCAGATAGGTCAACGCGTACTCCGGGGTAGCGCCCTTGCCGGTGGCGTAGATGGTCTTGCCGTTCAGCGAGGCAATGTCCGTCACCGTCTCGCCGCCCTTTTCCACGATATACAGCACACCCAGCGTGCCGGCGGCCAGCAGCACCACGCCGCCCTCCGTCTGGTTGTACAGGATGGCCGCCACGTTGGCCGGCACCGCGATGATGTCCAGCTCGCCCTGCACCAGCTGGGGCGTCAGCTCATTGGCGCTGGCCGCGATGGTGTACGTATACGCGTTCTGGCCCACGCCATTATCCGCGTCATCAAACAGCTTTACCATGCCCATGGAGGTAGGGCCCTTCAGCCCGCCCAACCGCACAGTGACCGGCTGGGCGGCGGATTTGTCGCCATCCTCAATGGGCATAGGCGTTTTCGGCGTTACGCAGGCGCACAGCGTCAATGCCAGCGCCAGCGCCAGCAGCAGGGATATCATTTTTTTCATGTTGTTTTCTCCTTTCCGTGATACGGTCTTTTATACAAAGCTGTCGTGCAGCATGCCTATCTGTCTTCTATCGGTGTGATCACGTTGGAGTACAGTGTCTTGGCACTGACGCCCTCCAGCCGCCCGATCTTCCCGCTGAGGGCGGAGATCGCGTCCTGCGGCGCATCCAGCACCACGGAGATGATGTTCACGCCCCGGGCGCGGTAGGGCACGCCCATCCGCCCGATGATATATGCGCCGTACTGATGCAGCAGCGCGTTCAGCTCCGTCACCGCGTCCTCATTTTCTACGATGACCGCAATGACCGCCACCCGTGTTTCCATAGCAAAAGCCTCCTGTCCGTATCGTCCGCGGCCAAATAAAAAAGCCGCGCCGCCACCGCGACACGACCACAGCGCCCGCTTCGCGGGCGCAGAACCTATGGCGCATCTTCCGTCTCAAGCGTACTTTCGACGTCAGCAGCGTGTTTATTGTACGGCAAACGCCTGCTCTTGTCAAGCCGATCCCGCCGGCGGACTGTTTCAGACAGCCGCCGGTATATAATAAATATAGGAGAGAAGGGCGGGACCGTGGGGTAAGAACGGCCCCGCCCGGAGGAAGCGGTTTAATGCTTTTCGCTGGCGCGGCGGGCGGGCTTCTCCGCACAGCGGACGCCGGGCAGCAGCGTCAGCAGCTGGGCGGCAAGGCCAAACACGGCGGCGGGCAGCAGCCAGCTCAGGCCCAGATCATACAGCGGCAGGGCCTCCACCAGCGGCAGCTTCACACCGCAGGTGTGCAGGGTGCACAGCACGCTGGTCAGCAGTGCGCCCAGCGCGGCGCCCCGGCTGACAAAGTCGTGGACCTTGGGTATGATGAGGGAGACGCAAATAAGCACCAGCGTGGGGGGATATACTATATCCAGCACTGGCGCGGCCACGGCCACGATACGGTCCAGGCCCAGGTTGGACACCACGGCGCTGAACACGCAGATGACCGTCACGAACACCTTGTAGCTGATCTTCCCGCGACACAGCTCCGTGAAATACGCCGCGGCGGAGCTGGTCAGGGCGATGGCCGTGGTGACGCAGGCCAGGCCCACCACCACGCCGAAGATCACCATGCCGGTCTTGCCCATCAACGCCTCCACGATGGCCATGATGAGGGCCGCGCGGCCGATGGAGGACGTGTACTGTGCGGACACGGTGGCGCCCAGATAGGCCAGGCCCATATACACCGCCAGCAGCAGCACGCCCGCCAGCAGCGCGGCGCCGCCCACCACGCGAAGCTGGCTCCGGCCCCGCTGATAGCCCTTGGCGGTGACGCTTTGCAGCACGATGATGCCGAAGGGCAGGGCCGCCAGCGCGTCCATGGTCTGGTAGCCGGCCTTGATGCCGGTGACGGCCACGTTGTCGATCTGCGCCAGGGGCGCGATGTCGCCCAGCGGCGTGATCACACCCTTGATAATAATGGTGAACAGGCCCACCAGCAGCAGCGGCGTGAGCACCTTGCCTACAATGTCCACCACGGCGGACTCCTTGATGCACAGAGCCAGGATCACCGCGAAGAACACCACGGAGAACACCACCGGCGATACGCCGGACAGGTTGGGCGCGATGGCCATCTCATAGGTGCTGGCGCTGGTGCGGGGGATGGCCACCATGGGGCCGATACACAGAATGATGGCGCACATGAGGATCTCGGCGGGGACTTTGCCCGCCCGTTCCAGTACCTTCTCGCTGCTGCCCACGCGGAGCAGGGCGAACATACCCATCATCGCCAGACCGATATCCGCAATGAAATAGGCGGAAAAGCCCGCCAGCCACTGGCTGCCGGCCTCCATGCCCAAAAAGGGCGGGAAGATCACGTTGCCCGCGCCGAAAAACATGGAAAACAGCGCAAAGCCCACGACAACGATATCTGCCGCGGTGTTTTTCCTCTGTCCGATCATTCTGATTTCTCCATTTCTCTTCTCTTGTTCCCACGCCGCCGACTGCGGCGCGCCGGTGCGGTCTCGCGCTTTAAAGCGCGTTGCATCCTGTGCATATAGCGTATCATGCTTTTCATCATTACGGAAATGACGCTTATCGAACGGCACATGAAAAATTTTGATGGCGTATAAAAACGTTTACCGCATTTTCCAAATCGTTGGTGGAAAGTTTACGTTTATGGCATTGAACGGCGACAGCTCTTGTGATATAGTTAAAAATAATCGTTGCAATTTTGTCCAATTTGTACAGAAAGCGAGGCCCCTATGGATGACAAACGGCTGCGGGCGCTGCTGACGGCAGTGCAGTGCGGCAGCTTTGGAAAGGCGACGGCGCAGCTGGGCTACACCCAGTCCGCCATGACGCACATGGTGAACAAACTGGAGGCCGAGCTGGGCTGTACCCTGCTCACCCGCAGCAGCCACGGCGTCCGGCTCTCGGAGGAGGGTGAGCACCTGCTGCCCTATATACAGGACTATCTGCGCGCCAGTGAGACCCTGCGGCGGGAGGCGGCGGCCCAGGGCGAGGCCCACAACCGCGTGCTGCGGATCGGCTGCTTTGCCAGCATTGCCCGGGCACGGCTGCCGGCGCTGCTGCAGAAGTTCCGCAAACTGCACCCGGAGATCAAGATCGACGTGCTGGTGGGCGGCTATGAGCTGGCCGCGGCGCTGGAGGAGGAACGGGTGCAGCTGGCCCTGGTGGAGGAGACCTGCGGCAAGGGCTTTTACTGGACGCCGCTGACGGACGCGCCGCTGGTGGCGGTGGTGCCGCCGGACTTCCCCTGGACGGAGGACGTCATCCCCCTGGAGCGCCTGCTGCAGGAGACGTTTCTCTCCTGCCCGGAGCAGTATGTGGCGCGGCTGCTGCCGCCGGAGGCACCACGGCTGGAGGTCACGGCGTCGGACGACGCGGCCATACTGTCCATGGTGGCGGCGGGACTGGGCGTGTCGGTGCTGTCCGCCTTTTCTCTGGCGGGCTATGAGGGCCAGGTGCGGGTGCTCCCGCTGGCGGAGCCGCTGTCACGCCGGCTGGGCGCGGCGGTGAAGACACCGCCGCCGGCCAACAGCGCCGCCCGGTATTTTCTCTCCTTCCTGAAGCGGCAGTACCCCGCCGAGCCGGCGGATAACGAATAAAAGGAGGTCCCGGCCCATGTGCACTGCGGCCACATACAAGACAAAATGCTTCTATTTCGGGCGCAATCTGGACTATGAGCGCGGCTTCGGCGAGCAGGTGGTCATCACACCCCGGCACTTTCCCCTGCCCATGCGGCACCTGCCGGACCTGACGCGGCACTACGCCATGATCGGCATGGCCTCCGTACAGGACGGCTACCCCCTGTACTATGACGCGGTGAACGAGAAGGGCCTGTGCATGGCGGGGCTGAACTTCGTACACAGCGCCGTATACGGCCCCTGCGCGCCGGGAAAGGCCAACGTGGCACAGTTTGAGCTGATCCCCTGGCTGCTGGGCCGCTGCGCCACGGCGGCGGAGGCCCGGGACCTGCTGGCGGAGAGCCGCATCACCGACGACGCCTTTCTGCCGGGGCTGCCCCCGGCCCGGCTGCACTGGCTGCTGGCGGACTGGGAGCAGTGCTTCGCGGTAGAGCAGACGGCGGAGGGCCTGCGGGTCTATGAGGACCCGGCGGGCGTGCTGACCAACGAGCCGCCCTTCCCCATGCAGCTGTTCCGGCTGAACGACTACGCCCAGCTGTCCCCCCAGCCGCCGGAAAACCGCTTCTCCCCCACCCTGCCGCTGGAGACATACAGTCGGGGCATGGGCGCCATGGGTCTGCCCGGCGACCTGTCCTCCCCCTCCCGGTTCGTGCGGACGGCCTTTACCCGGCTGAACAGCCGCTCCGGCGACGGCGAGGCCGAGAGCGTCAGCCAGCTCCTGCACATTCTGGGCGCGGCGGCACAGCAGCGGGGCTGCTGCGTGCTGGAGGACGGCGCGTGCGAGCTGACGCTGTATACCAGCTGCTGCAATGCCGACACCGGGGTGTATTACTACACCACCTACGACGCCGCCCAGCTGTGCGCCGTGGATATGCACCGCGCCGACCTGGACGGCACGGCGCTCGCCTGCCAGCCGCTGGACACGGCGTGGCGGGTACACTATCAGAATTAACGCAGAAAAGTACGGGACGGGGCCTGACGGCCCCGTCCCGTTTATTTCAGCAGGGCGGTGAAGGTGATGGTATCGCCCTCCGTGCGGGCAGAGATGGCGCCGCGATGGCCCTCGGCAATGCTCCGGGCGATGGAGAGCCCGATGCCGAAGCCGCCGGCGGTGGAGGACCTGCCGCCGTTTCAGTACTGTATGTACAACAAAAATCAGATGATCTACGCCTCCTCCCACCGGTTTTTCCAGCATTACAGCATTATTCCCGACACGCTGATCCACTGCGGCGATCCGGTCATCAACCACACGCTGGTCGCCTCTCTGGAAAACTGCGCCTCTTTCGTCCCCAGCTACTTCATTGGCCGGATACCGTCGGATACTCTGCGAAAGCTTATTTTCTACGCCATAGACGTCCCCGAGCTCAGCTGGGAGCTGCGGGTGCTGTACCGTCGGGACAGCGCTCTGGGCATCTTCGCCCGGGAGATGATACGACTGGTCAGAGAGACGCCCTGGCGTCCCTTGCTGTAAACCGACCACGTCAACAAAAAATACCCGGCGCGCCGAAGGCGTGCCGGGTATCTGCGTCTCATTGCATTTGCAGCCAGCCGATCAAGGCCAGGTGCGCCGGGTAGTACAGGTAAAACAGCCACTTCATCACCGTGTTCACCCGCGGCGACGGCCCACGCTGCCCGTTATACAGCGCCAGCACGGGAACGGCCAGCACCACCGCCAGCTGCACCAGGCCGTAGACCCAGTCCAGCGCCAGGGCGTACACCACCGCGTAAAGTGCCACATAGAACATCATCCACAGCGCCTGCGTCTTCAGCTTTCCCCGATTGGTACCGAAGGCCATGATGCACAGGGCGGCGATACAGCTCCAGTCCGCCGGGAAGCTGACCAGGCAGATCAGCAGGATCAGCGCCACCTGCGCCGCCGGGCGGAGCCGCCGGTCATGGACCACCCGCAGCATCACCAGCCCCCATGCCAGCGACCACATGACGCTGGTCTGGTTCAGCACACTGCCGGAGGAAAACGGGATAAACGACCGCCAGCCGGCAAAATCCGCCGACGCGAACACATAGGCGAAGTGGGATATGACCGCGAACAGGAACATCCGCGCCGTGTATTTCCGGATATCCCGGGTGTGGTGATAGCCCTCCGCCACAAAGTAGCACATGATGGGACAGGTCAGCCGACCGATGATATGCATCGCCAGTGGCAGCACCGCCCGGGGATAGCCGGGAAACAGCCACCAGGCCACATGGTCGACGGTCATGGCCGCGATGGCGACGAGCTTGATCGCGTTGGAATCCAGCGTTTTTTTCATAGGCGTTTTCCCTACCGCACAGCACACTGCCGCCATTGTAGCAGATAGGCAGGAGATGTGCAACGCCTATTCGTGCAGCCGCGGCGTTATGCGCCGGCCTTCTCCTTGCGGATGGCCTCCGCGATACGCTCCAGACCGATCTGCACTGTGGCACGGGGCATGGCCAAATTCAGGCGGATATGCCCCCTGGCGTTGCCCACGAACAGGCCGTCGCCGCCCTCCAGCAGCACACCGGCCTTGTTGGCAAAGAAGTCCGGCAGGTCCTCCACCTCCGGCAGCACCTCCCGCAGGTCCACCCAGGCGAAGTAGGTGGACTCAGGAATGGTGAACTTCGTGCCGGGAATATTCTCCTTCAGGAACTGATCCACCAGGGCCAGGTTGCCGTCCACATAGGCCTTCAGCTGCTCCAGCCAGGGGCCGCCGTGCTCATAGGCCGCCTTGTGGGCCGCGATGGACAGCGGGTTCACCGCGCCGATGTTCTTGTCCCGGTCCTGGAAGCGGGCACGCTCCTCCGCGTCGCGGATGATGATATTGGAGTGCATCAGGCCCGCCAGGTTGAAGGTTTTGCTGGCGGACATACAGGTGATGAGTCGGTCATAGTCCGGCATGACCTTGCCCATAGGGGTATGGTGCAAGCCGGCGCGGATCAGGTCGCAGTGGATCTCGTCGGACACCACCCAGAGCCGGTGCTTTTCGATGATGGCCGCCATGTGGCGCAGCTCATCCTCGGTCCAGATGCGGCCGGTGGGGTTGTGGGGATTGCAGAGCATCAGCAGCTTCACATCCGGGTCGGCGGCCTTCGCCTCAAGGTCCTCCCAGTCCACGGAGAAGCGGCCGCCCTCCTCCCGCAGGGGCGAGGTTACCAGCTCCACGCCGTTGTATTCACAGGCGTGGAGGAAGAATCCGTAGGCAGGCGTCATGGTCAGGACCTTGCCGTTCAGCGGCTTGACCAGGTCCTCCGTCAGCTGGTACAGCGCCGGGATGACGCCGGGAGAGAACGTCAGCTGCTCCTTGGGGAAGGACCAGCCGTAACGACTCTCGCACCAGGCGCGCAGCGCCTCATAATAACCCTTATCGTACACCAGGGTATAGCCCAAAATGCGCCGATCTACCCGGTCGGTGATGGCCTGCAGGATCTCCGGCGCCACAGCGAACTCCATGTCCGCCACCCACATCCGGATGAATTCCTCGTCCTTGTAGGGGAACACCCTCTCCGGCCCGCAGTGGAAAATGTAGGGCCGCCAGCCCTCTACATTCTCGGAATTGGTGTTGCGCCGATCAATGATCTCGTCGAAGTTGTAGGTCATGGTGTATCGCTCCTTTCCTGTTATGGTTTTATAATACCAGCCGCCGCGGGCCCCGTCAAAGCCCGCCGCTTACTTTTCAGGAACGAATTTTTCGAAAAACTTTCCTCACAATTATATTTTCCCTTGCGCGGACCGGAAAAAGCGTCTATACTGAAAAGCAGAGGGTCAAATCACTAAAACTTGATTTTGAGGAAAGTGCCATGACATTGACAGAAGAGATCGGCGCGAAGATCAAATACTACCGCAAGAAACGCGGGCTGAAGATCGCAGAGCTGGCGGCGCTGCTCCACAAGACCGGGGCCACCGTATCCAAATATGAAAGCGGACAGATCGCCATGGACGTGGTGACGCTGTACGAGGTAGCGGCCGCCCTGGGTGTGCCGCCGGAAAAGCTGCTGTACTGTGCCCCGCTGCCCGTGGAAGATCTGACGGCCGACAGCGTGCCCGCCTTCTTCCGCGGCGTTGACCGGCTGTATATGTACTATTTCGACGGCCGGAACAACAGTCTGGTCCGCAGTGTCATCGATATCCGGGCCAAGACCGGCGCCAACGCCTATGACATAGCGCTGTACATGAACTTTCAGGACTATCAGCAGTACCGGAACTGCGAGAACACCTATTTGGGTACGCTGAGCCACTATGACGCCCTCAGCAACATCGTCACCCACAACCAGGACACGGAGATGGACGTCTATCTCCTCTGCCTGCCCGCCTCCTATCTGAATGCCGGAACAAAGTGGGGGCTGGGCTTCGGCATCTCCTGCCGGCCCATTATGCCTACCTCCGCCAAGGTGTTTTTGTCCAAGACCATCCAGCCGGAGACACCGGAGTTTCTGCAGGACCTCCGCGTCTCCCGGGAGGATATTCAGCTGCTGAAGCGCTACAATATGCTGTCCGTGATGTAATCGGCCCCAAACGGATATCCTGAAAGTAGACTTGCTGGCTTATGCGGTGTTCCGCCTTACGATTGAATTCTTTAGATGCAGTGCCTACGGCATAGGATGAATACATCCGATTTTTCATCCTCCAAATATATACGATAACCGTGAAGGCCCCCGGGTAATTCCCGTGGGCCTTACTTCGCATTTTGGTGGGATTTCGCCATGGCAACGCCTATTCGCATCTGCTCGTGCTGCAAAGGCCAATCACAGGCCGATCAATGGTGCTGACGATGGCGCCGACAGTAGCATTTGCGGCGGATACCACAAGCGATCCAGCAGCACAAAGCAATCCGGCAGCACAGATTAAAGGCGCACAGAAGAGCAGCGTCTATTTCGGCAATTACAAGCAGAGCAGTGACGGAAACGGCGACTATCTGACCGAGCCGATCAAGTGGCGTGTGCCGCAAAACGCAGATAGCAAGCTGTTCTTGTTGGCGGATAAGATTCTGGATGTTTATTATTATCACCACAATGGCAGCACCAGTGGAGGAGCACGCAAAGCACCCACACAGTCCCCACCTGTTCGTATCGCCCAAGATCGGCACCATGTTCGACCCGGACTCCTTCCGCCACACCCATGAGAAGATCCTGAAGGCCATCGGCAGCGTCATCAGCCAGACCATATAGCCCACAAAAATAGTCGGAGAGGGACGGATGATGCCATCCGCCCCTCTCCGGTGCTTTCCTGACCTCTCGGCTTTTGGGTCACGGTTTGGGTCAAGCGAAAAACGCCAAAATGCCGCGTCACTATTTGAAGACATAAACAGAAAAAGTTCCTGATTTCGCAAGAAATCAGGAACTTTTTGGTGGAGACTGCTGGACTCGAACCAGTGACCTCCTGCGTGTGAAGAACTGCGTAATGTCCGGCGCAGGCGGTCACAGCCGCTACGTCCCGCATCGTCACAGGCCGTTTGCCCCACCGTAAGGACTCAAGCTGTACACCGCAACAGCGGTTTACAACCTGAAAAAGCCCGACACATAACATCATCCAATATTTGGTAATTTTAACTAACACCGCGCAGGGAAGATCTGTGCATTCAGTGGTAGACTTGCATGCCACCGAAAAATAGCCATTCGCTTTCTGCTGAGGCTGTCAAAACTGCTTTGCAAAGAGGGAGATGGGGCTTTGGTTATCAGTGCCAAAGCCCCATCTCCCTCTTTTTCTAAAGCAAGCCGCATCTGACGATCTCAACCGTTCATAGAGTTATCACTTACGTCCGCACCCAAATCGCAGGTGTAGACCCAGCAGATCACGTCGCCGTCTTCTACCTGATAGCGGGAACAGCCGTAGTTGGGAAACCATCCGTTGACCTTGCACATCCATCCGGACTCATTGCCTACATCAAACTCATAGAGATTATGCTTCGCCTCGAAGCATTAATAAAATTTTTCTGCTCAAAGCATACTACCTGTTGTAGATGCTCCAGACCCGGAGCAGGCAGAAAGTCGCTAAAATTGGTACAGTTTTGGTGTCGGTAGAGATGAGCAAGCTTTCCAAAAATCATGGTCTGCTGAGTAAATGAATGGTTATTGTGATGTAGGAGGGAGGAGCCTGCCCACGGGTCGTGGAGTGTATCCGCAATGCAAATGTAAGAAGAGAAGGAAGAAAGCGTAGTTACTTCGCGGCCTTGGCAGCCTTGATGGACTCGATCAGTTCGGGAACGACCTTGAACAGGTCGCCCACGATACCGTAGTCAGCCACCTCGAAGATGGGAGCGGTATCGTTCTTGT
>OGZA01001018.1_pt1 | contig 19943 bp, 19 predicted proteins | sample 1576591 | NCBI WGS metagenome assembly OGZA01 (sample SAMEA3541565, study PRJEB24748) | human gut metagenome | biome: human gut; feature: human-associated habitat; material: faeces | place: China | collected 2012
AGGTTGATGCGCGTGCTGACGCGAAGTCCCTTGCTCTGCGTCGTCTGCTTGGCGACGCCCTGAACGATGAGCGTGTCGCCGCTTTTCAGCTTTACGCCCTCTTCAAGCGGCAAAAAGGCATTCAGCTCCTGCCCGATTTCCACAAACGCTGCGTGGACGGAAGGACGAACCGCCTGAACCCGGCCGTAATACAGCGTTTCCGTCTGACGATCTGGCTCGCCGCCTTCCATATGCAGCTCGACCAGTTCGCCATCCTCCAGCACCGCCGCGCGCATGCCGCCGGATCTGCAATCTATAATCAGTTCTCTTTTCATCGTTTACAGATCAATCAGCGGTACGCTCTGGCCGTCCTTTTCGCCAAGCAGGCAGGTTCGGCGAATTTCGCAGCGCTCCGGCTGCGCGCCTGCGAATGCGCACAGCGACTCCACCAGCAAATCCGGCTTGAGCGTCGCGGCCTCCACAAAGGAGACACGAGCCGTCAACACCGCCGTGTTTTTCTCTTCGTCCGTCCGCGCCGTCAGCGCATGGATCATCGGGCGGATGTTGACCATCGTTTCCGAACGCTTCGTCTTGCGCAGCGCCATGATCTCCTCCTGCGCCAGAAATGCCGGCAGAGCGGACGCAATCGCGCATGCGCCGCCGCCCCGCAGTGTGATCGTATATTCCGCTTGACGGAGCGCCGCGCTGACCTTCGGGAAGCGATCGTCCACCATGCGGACGCGGGATACTTGCAGCGCCGGAGGCAGAACGCGATTCATGGCCGCCATACATTCCTCCGCCGTCGCTTCGCCCTTGAGCGAAACATCCAGCAATTCCGCGTCGCCGGGAATGCCCGAGGACAGCGCGGAAGCAAAGGACATCACGATATGCGGATTAAAGCCGTTGGAATACGCGATCGGCAGTCCGCTTCTGCGCAGCGCGCGCTGCATGGTGCGCTGCAAATCCAGCAGGCCGAGATGACGAACGATGTCGCCTTTTTGAAACTGCAAAAGCATTCTCATCGTCCTTCACACGCTCCTTCAAATCGCTTGAGGCCGCAGCCCTGACAGCCTTGTCTGCAATCCGGCGTCACTTCCGCGCGCATTGCGCGCTCGTGCTCGCGCCAGAGATACGCCTCCGTCACGCCGGCGTCGATAAACGCCCACGGCAGCAACTCGCCCTTCTCGCGGTGGCGGTTGGCGTAAAACGCCGGATCTACGCCGCACTGTTCGAATGCCTTCATCCAGTTTTCAAAGCTGAATTGATCTGTCCAGCCGTCAAACCGGCAGCCCAGCCGCCACGCGGCTTCCAGCACATCGGCCATCTTTCGGTCGCCGCGCGCGAAACATGCCTCCAGAAAGGAGACCTGCGGCGTATGCCAGTTGAATTCCACGCCCTTGATGTGCATGATCTGGCACAGGTGCTTCTGTTTCTCTTCAAATTGCTCAATCGTGTCCTGCGGTTCCCATTGGAACGGCGTAAACGGCTTGGGCACGAAGCAGCTCGCCGAGCAGTTGACGCGCAGGCCGCGCGCACGAACGTTCTTCGGCGTCTCAAAATACTTGCGAACCACTTTGGAAGCCAGATCCGCAATGCCGTTGAGATCCTCTGTTGTCTCCGTCGGCAGGCCGAACATGAAATACAGCTTCACGCTGCTCCAGCCGCCCGCAAACGCATCGCTCACCGAGCTCATCAGGTTTTCTTCGGTGATTCCCTTGTTGATGACGTCGCGCAGTCTCTGCGTGCCGGCCTCCATTGCATAGGTCAGGCTGGTTTTGCGCACTTTCTGCGTCTCTTTGAGGGTTTCCTTGAGCTTGCTGTCCAGCCGAAGGCTCGGCAGGGACAGCGCGATGCGCTCCTCTTGGAATTTATCCATCAGCTTATGCGCCAGTTCGGGCAGGCAGGTGTAATCGCCCGTGGACAGAGAGGACAGCGTGATCTCTTCATAGCCCGTGGAATCGACGAGCTTCTGCGCCAGCTCGAGCAGATGCTCCACGCTGCGCTCGCGGACAGGCCGATAAATCATGCCCGCCTGACAGAAGCGGCAGCCGCGCGTACAGCCGCGCAGCACTTCGATATTGATACGGTCGTGCACGATCTCCATAAACGGCACGATGATGCTTTCCGGGTAAGCAGCCGTGTCGATGTTGGCGATCATATTTTTGACGACGGTGCGCGGCACGCCCTCCTCCGTCGGCTCAAAGGACGCGAGCGTTCCGTCTTCGTTATACGACGCATGATACAGGCTGGGCACATATACGCCGCGCAGGCGGGACAGACGGCGCAGACATTCCTCGCGGGAGACGCCCTCCTGCTTGCATTGCTTCACCACGTCGATGGTTTCCAGCGTGCTGATTTCGCCGTCGCCGATGGAAAATGCGTCGATGAACGCATACAGCGGTTCCGGGTTGAACGCGCAGGGGCCGCCTGCAATCACAATCGGATGATCCCATGTGCGATCCTCGCTGCGCAGCGGAATCCCGGCCAGATCGAGCATTTCCAGAATATTGGTGTAGCTCATCTCATATTGAAGGGTGACGCCCAGCATGTCAAAGCCGCCGATGGGCGAACGTGTTTCCAGCGAAAACAGCGGAACGTCTTCCTGACGCATCAGATCGGCCATATCCACCCACGGCATAAAAACACGCTCGCAGAGCGCATCCTCCCGTTTGTTGATGATATCGTATAAAATACGCGAACCGAGATGGCTCATGCCGACCTCGTATACATCCGGGAATGCAAAAGCGTAGCGAATATCTACGCTGTTCGGGTCTTTGAGCACGCAATTCATTTCGCCGCCCATGTATCGCGCCGGTTTCTGAACGCGGTCGAGCAGGCTGTCAATCTGTTCTTTGAGCAAAGCATTTCCTCCCCATCAGCCGTTTGAATGTATTTTAATCTGTTTTATTCGTTCGGTCAAGCCCTGCCTTTGAAAGCCGTTTCCTTGCCCAGCGCGCGTGCTCGGCGACGGCTTCAAAGGGCAGATTCGCCCAGCTTTCCAGCACGGGCAGATATTTTTCGTCGCCGCTGTTGCCCGCAAGCAGCGCCGCCTGAGCGCGGACGCGTTGTGGTCTGGCGGCATTTTTCCCGATTTCGCCGGAGAGCTTCTGTATGGCGGCGGAAAAGAGAGACTGATCCTCCGTCACCAGATCGCAGAGCTTCAGTCCGAGCGTCTTTCCCGCTTCAAATTTGGGCTGCATCGGGCAAACTCGCTGACAGATATCGCATCCGATCAGCCTCATGCCCATTTTTTCGCGAAGCGCTTCCGGCGCGACGACGCCCTCCATCATAAAATTGCGGATGCAGCGCTCCGGGTGACGCAGGCCGCGCGCGTCAATCGCCCCAGCCGGGCAGGCTTTGGCACATCGTCCGCAGCGCAGACAGCCGCCGTGCTCGCCGCTGTCGGGCGCGGTGTGCACGATATCCGTTGCCATCAAAATGATGACAAATCTGGAGCCGTATTCCGGCGTAATCAGCATGCCGTTTTGCCCGATTACACCCATTCCGGCGCGCAGAGCGGCTTCTCTTGCTGGATAGGATACGTTCGCCTTGGCAAAATGCCCGGCCTCGGTCAACTGTGCCTCCAGCGCCCTTGCCGCATGATATGCGGCGTTGGAGGCGAAATAATAGCCGTCCACAAAAACGCAGCCATCTTCTTCCTGTGCGGCCGGAACGTATGGCCAGAGCATGACGGCAATGCTCTTCGTCCTCGGATCGTCCGCTGTGGGCTCGAACCTTAACTGCCGCCGCTCGGCGATTTCCGGCCCGCGCTCAACCGCTTCCCGCTCCGCTGTAAACGCCGCCGCGCTGCAAAAGCCCGTCCTGCCGAAACCGGCCAGACGGGCCAACTGCGCAAACGTTTTTTCGTCAATCTGCTCCATCGTCTGTTATGCGGAAACCTTTTCCTGCCGTGCCGCCTCCTGCGTCGTCAGGCGGCGGTATTGATCGCCGACCTGCTGAAGCTCAAATTCAAAATCCCGCTTGTCTTTTTCTTGAAGTGTGGAGAGAATCAACCCCGCGATAAACAGAAGCAGCGCCGCCAGCATCGTCACACAGCAGGCAATCAGCGTCGGGAAACGCGGTACAAGCCCCGTTTTTGCAAACTCCATCAGCACGGGAATCATAAATCCGGTGGATACAAGCGCCAGAATCAGCGCCAGCAGACCGAAAAATGCAAACGGCTTGTAGTTTTTGTACAGCCGGGCGATGGTCAGCAGCACCTTTGCGCCATCCTGATACGTGTTGAGCTTGGATTCGCTACCGTCCGGTCTGTCCCGATAGGAAACCACGATATTGCTGACCTGCATCCGACGGTTGATGGCGTGAATGGTCATGTCAGTCTCGATTTCAAACCCTTTGGATAATACCGGATAGGTTTTGACGAACGCATAGCTGAACGCGCGGTAGCCCGTCATAATATCCTTGATGTCGCTGCCGAACAGATGGTTAATGCTCGCGCGAACAAGGCCGTTGCCCAGATTGTGAAACGGCCGCTTGTTTTCGGTGAAATAGGTGCTGGACAGTCGGTCGCCGACCACCATATCCGCCTGCTCGTCAAGCACGGCGGATACCATCGCGGGCGCGTCTTCCGCCGGATAGGTGTCGTCTCCGTCCACCATCAGGTAGCAATCCGCGTCGATTTCCCGGAACATCCGGCGAATGACGCTGCCCTTGCCCTGCATCCGCTCCCTGCGAACGACGGCGCCAGCGCGGGCGGCAATTTCCCCTGTGCCGTCGCTGGAATTGTTATCGTAAACGTAGACGGTCGCTTCCGGCAAAACGCGCTTGAAATCCCGAACGACCTTTTCAATCGTTTTGCTTTCGTTGTAGCATGGCACCAGTACGGCAACATGGTCTTTCATGGCAGCTATCCCCTAAACTCATTTGATGGGGTTCATTATATCATAAAGTGCTGCGTGCCGCAACAAACAAAAGAAAAGTACGCCGTTTCCAGCGTACTTTCTGCCTTATTTGGTGCCGAAGAGGCGGTCGCCCGCGTCGCCCAGACCCGGAATGATATAGCCGTGGTCGTTGAGCTTCTCGTCCATGCCCGCCACGTAGATATCCACGTCCGGATGATCCGCCTGCACGCGCGCAACGCCTTCCGGCGCGGCGATCAGGTTGACGAGCTTGATGTTCTTGCAGCCGCGCTTCTTGAGGAGATCGATCGTGGCGATGAGCGAGCCGCCGGTCGCCAGCATCGGATCGACCAGCAGAATTTCGCGCTCCTGCGCATCGGCCGGAAGCTTGCAGTAGTATTCCACCGGTTCAAGGGTGTTCGGGTCGCGGTAAAGGCCGATGTGGCCGACCTTCGCGGCGGGAACAAGGCTCATAATGCCGTCCACCATGCCCAAACCGGCACGCAGAATCGGCACGATGGCCAGCTTCTTGCCTGCGATCACCTGAGTCTGCGCGCGGCAGATCGGGGTTTCGATTTCAATCGTCTTGAGCGGCAGATCGCGGGTGACTTCGTAAGCCATCAGCATGGAGATTTCGTTCAGCAGCTCGCGAAACTCCTTGGGTCCGGTCTCCTGATCGCGCATCAGGGAGAGCTTATGCTGAATCAGCGGATGATCCATAACATGAACAATAGACATGCTTCTTCCTCCTTAGCAGGCGCGCTGAAAGAACGCCTTTAACCTGCGTTTTCCCCATTATAGCATCATGTGCGCCACGGGGCAAGAGAAAATAACAAACTTTCGGTTCATGTTACACGCGAAATACAACCATTTCTTGACAGACGGATATCCCGGCGGTATACTACCAAAGATAGCGATATCCTATTGATAAAAGACTTTCGGGAGGTTTTTATGCTCAGCAGACCCCTTTTAGATCGCGTTGCCTTTTTCGGCATCAGTTGGTATGCCATTTTGATCACCGGCGCCATCGTCATCGGCTATCTGATTGCGTCGGGCGAGGCGCGCCGCCTGCATCTGCCGCAGGATACGGTGATTGATTTTCTGCTCTACGCCATTCCGCTGGGGCTCATTTGCGCCCGGCTGTATTACGTCGCCTTTCGCTTCAACAATTACAGCGAAGACCTGCTTTCCATTTTCAACATCCGGGAAGGCGGAATGGCCATTTACGGCGGCGTAATCGGCGGCCTGATCGCCGCGAGGCTGGTCAGCAGAAAGCACAAAATCTCCATGCTGACCCTGCTGGATGTCGTCGCGCCTGCGCTTGTGCTCGGTCAGGGCATCGGCCGCTGGGGCAATTACATCAATATGGAAGCCTATGGCCTGCGCATCGCGGAGGAGAGCCTTCAATTCTTCCCCTTCGCCGTGGAGATTCCCGTCGGCGACGTGTGGTATTGGCACATGGCGACGTTCTTCTATGAATTTTGCTGGGATATGCTCGTCTTTGTGCTGCTGATGGTCATCCGCAACCATCGCCGCCGCAGAGGCGACGTGTTCTGCTGGTATCTGCTGCTGTATTGCTCCGGCCGGACGGTGATCGAAGGGCTGCGCAACGACAGCCTGACGTTCATCAGCGAATTTGTTCGCATTTCGCAAATCCTTTCTGCGGTGGCGGCGCTCGGCGTGGTGATCTATTTCTTCCTGCGCATCCGCGACCGCATCAGCGCCGTGACCGTCGCGCCGATGGTCAGCGCGGTGCTGTGCATTGCCGTCGCGTTCCTCGGCGAATTTGAGCGCGGCGCGTACAGCTTCCTGTTCACCTTCTCCCAAATCGGCCTCGCTGTGCTGATGATCTCCCAAATCGCCATCATCGCGCTCTGGACGATGGACAGCGGGCGATTCAGTTGGCGCATCGCCGCGCCGCTGCTGGCCGACGGCCTCTTTCTGGCCGGGCTGCTCATTGTCGGCATGGGTCGCGCCAACGCGGATAATACCTATTATGTGACTTTACGCCAGTGTGCGGCGATGATTCAGCTCATCCTCTGCGGCTGGCTGCTCTGCTATCCCCTGTACCCCAGAACCTCAGAAAGAGAGATGGATTAAATGCGCAACCTGACAATGATGACCGACCTGTATGAGCTGACGATGATGAACGGCTATCTGCGGTTCGGCATGGAAAATAACCGCGCCTGCTTTGATATCTTCTATCGCAAGCAGGGCGACATGACGGCCTATGCCGTGGCGGCCGGCCTTGAGCAGGCCGTTGAATACGTCAAGAATCTCCATTTTTCCAAGGACGATATCGCCTATCTGCGCAGCCTGAATATCTTTGACGAGGCGTTTCTCACCCGCCTGTCCACCCTGCGGTTTACCGGCGAAATTCTGGCTGTTCCGGAGGGAACGGTCATTTTCCCCGGCGAACCGATTGTCCGCGTCATTGCGCCGATCATGGAAGCGCAGCTTCTTGAAACCGCGCTGCTCAACATCATCAACCATCAGACGCTGATTGCCACCAAGGCCTCCCGCGTGGTGCAGGCGGCGCGCGGCGACGGCGTGCTGGAATTCGGTCTGCGCCGCGCGCAGGGGCCGGATGCGGGCATTTACGGTGCGCGAGCGGCGATGATCGGCGGTTGTCAGGCGACGAGCAACGTGCTCACCGGTCAGCTCTTCGGTGTGCCCATCGGCGGCACGCACGCGCATAGCTGGGTCATGTCCTTTCCGGACGAGCTGAGCGCCTTCCGCGCATACGCCGAGGTTTTTCCGAAAAACTGCCTGTTGCTGGTGGATACCTATGACACGCTGGCCAGCGGCGTTCCGAACGCTATCACCGTGTTCGGCGAGCTGCGCGCCAAAGGCTATGAACCGATGGGCATCCGTCTGGATAGCGGCGATCTCGCCTTCCTGAGCCGACAGGCGCGCAAGATGCTCGACGAGGCCGGTTTCCCGAATGCAAAAATCTTTGCCTCCGGCGACTTGGATGAAGAGGTCATCTGGGATTTGAAGGCGCAGGGCGCGGCGATCAACGTCTGGGGCGTGGGCACGCGCATGATTACCAGCATGGATAACCCTGCGCTGGGCGGCGTGTACAAGCTCTCCGCCGAGGAGGTGAACGGCAGATTTGAACCGCGCATCAAGATCTCCGAAAATCCGGCGAAGATCACCAATCCGGGCGTTAAGCGCCTCTATCGCTTCTACGACAGGCTCAGCGGCAAAGCGTTGGCGGATCTGATTGCGCTGGAGGACGAGGATTATTCCTCCGGCGAACCGCTTGAAATCTTCGATCCCGAAAACACGTGGAAAAAGATGACACTCTGCGATTACGAGGTTCGCCCGCTGCTTGCGCCGATCTTTGAAAACGGCGAGCTGGTTTATACGCTGCCGACGCTCTCTGAAATTTCCGAATACGCCAAGCGCGAAATGGAAACCTTCTGGGATGAATACAAGCGTCTGCACAGCCCGCACCGCTACAAGGTCGATCTGTCCAAGCCCCTTTATGAGCTCAAGCGCGGCATGCTCGAAGAGCGGCGCAGCAAGGCTTGATGATGGAAACCAAACTCATCAGCGTTCAGCGCAGCCACGGGCGCGCCACCTTGGTTCTTTCCACCGGCGAAACCCTTGTGATGCCGCGTGCCATGCTCAAGGAGCGCCCCTATCGCGGCGGAACGCCGTTTGACCGCGAGGCGTTCGATTCGTTTCTGCTGGAGCGGTCCTATCCGTTTGCGATGGAAAAAGCCGTTGCACTGCTGGCCATGCGTTCAAGAACCCAGCAGGAAATCGCGGACGCCCTGCGCAAGAACGCCTATCCGGAGCGAACGATTGCCCGCGTGATGGCGCGCCTTGACGAGGCCGGGTATATCAACGACACGGATTTCGCCGAGCAGTGGGCGGCCTCGCGCACGACAAAGGGCATGGGCACGCGTCGCATCCGCATGGAGCTTCGACAGAAGGGCGTAGACAGCGAGGCCATTGATGAAGCGCTGTCGGCCATCGACCACGACGACATGCTTTCCGGCGCGCTCAAGGCAGCCAGAAAGGCTGCTTCCGGCAAGAGCCTCGCAGACCCCAAAGACAGACAGAAAATTTTTGCCGCGCTTGCGCGGCGCGGTTACGGCTACGCGGAAGCGCGGCAGGCGCTGGAAGCGTTGAAGGACGAACAGGAATAAGCAAAAGCAGGAAACGACCGAACGTCGCCTCCTGCTTTTTTTGATATACGCGGTTTTATTTTTCGGCTGCTTCCTTCTCCGCTACCGGCGCAACGATGTTGTGAATCCACACACCTTTTTTGACCAGCGCAAAGCCGATGACGACCTTGATCAGTTCCAGCGCCTGCACGCAGAAATACAGCGGCACAATGCCCATGCCCGTTCGATAGGCCAGAAGCCACGCTGCCGGCACATTGACGCACCAGGTAAATACGCTGTCAAACAAAAACGTGATGATCGTCTTGCCGCCGGAACGGAGCGTAAAGTAGCAGCAATGCGAAAACGAATAGGCGGGCATCATCATGGCGATGACTTAGAGAGGCTGCGTTGCAATCTGCCGAACGTGCGGCTCCGTATTGTAAATATGCGGGATGGAAGGCGCAAAGAGAATCAGCAGAATACTCATAAACAGGTTTGAGCCGACAGCCGCCGTCATCAACCGCCATGTGCAGTTTTTTGCCCGCTCGATATCGTTCGCGCCGAGCGCTTGCCCCACCATGATGGCCACGGCGTTGCCCATCGACAGGAAGACGACCTTAAAGAGGTTGCTCACCGTCGTGGCGATGTTGCAGGCGGCCACAACGTCAAGCCCGCGCACGGAATAGCACTGAAGCAGCACTGCCATGCCGGATGACCACAAAAATTCGTTGATCAGCAGCGGCGTGCCCCGGCGCAAAATGCCGCTCATCAGGGGACTGGGAACGCGCAGACTGCGGTATGCGCCGTGAATAAAGGGAAAATATTCCTTTCGGGTATGCGTATAGACCACGATGATCGCCGTTTCGATATAGCGGGAAAGCACCGTTGCAATCGCCGCGCCGGTTACGCCCATCTCCGGGAAACCGCACTTGCCGAAAATCAGGAAATAATTGAACACAAGGTTGACGAGAATCGCCACCACGCTGGCCAGCATCGGGAGCCGCGTTTCGCCCACCTCGCGCAGCGTGCTGGCATAGACCTGTGTTACGCCGAAGGGCAGCAGCCCCCAGAGCATCACGGTCAGGTAATCCATGCCGAAACCGAGCGTTGCGGCCGCATCCGCCTGCGCCGTTTCCTCCGCCAGATACATGCCGATGAGCTGCTTGGGGAGCGCGATGAACACGGCCAGCGCGCAGGCCAGCATGGATAGCGAGATCATCCACTTTACGCGAAAGCAGTCGCGAACGCCCTTGTGATCGTGCGCGCCGGCGTATTGGGTGGCAAAAATGCCCGCGCCGGCCAAACCGCCGAAAATGCACAGGTTGAACACGAAGAGAAGCTGATTGACAATCGCAACCGCCGACATTTGGAGCGTGCCGACGCGCCCGACCATCACGTTATCCAGCAGGCTGACGACGTTGGATACCGTGTTCTGAATGATGATCGGCACGACGACGGAGATCATCTCCGCGTAAAACGCCCGATCGCCAAACATTCGTTCGCGCAGCTTTGCGCGGTGAATTTCTTTTGCAGCCATGTGTATAAAACCGCCTTTCCGCGAAGGAAACCGATGAAGGCCATGCCTCCTTTTTCTGGCGCAGCCGGTTGCCTCCTGATTGTTTCAAAACCCCAAATCTGGTAAAACTCAATTTACATACCGTCTTCATTGTAACGAAAAACAGTGGTTTCGTCAATTCGAAAACCGGTGAATTTGCGCTTCCAGAGCAAAAATGCCGCCCGGCGTTTCAAACCGAGCGGCATTTTGCCCAATGACCTTATTTGTTCAGATCCGTGCGGATGATGTAAACCATATCGTGCGCCATATCGTCGTCGATCAGGTCAAAGCTGACCTCGGCGGCAAACTGATTCTTGGTGTTTTCGAACACGTCGAGCGCTTTCTGCACGTCGCCGTTGAGCAGCGTCAGAACATCGACGTTCAACGTCTGCTTGAGCGCATCAAGACCGTCGGCAAGCTGGGCCGTGCCATCGCTCAGTTGCACTGCGCCGTCGGAGAGCTGCGTGCTGCCGGTGTGCAGCGTGGCCGCTCCCTGCGCCGCCTGACTGACGCCATCCGTGTAGCTGCTCAGCCCGGTTACAAACGTATGGACGGAATTCAACTGCGTTTTGAGGGAATTGAGCGCATCATAACCAGCCTTCGCGGGCGCAATGGCCTCTTCAAGCTGCTTCTGAACGGATTCGTCCGCCAGATTCTGCTCCACAAGCGCGTCAATCTGTTCGGCAACGGCGGCTTCCAGCTTTGCCTTGACGTCGTCGCCGTTCATCATCTGTTCGACGGCCGCACTGATTTGCTGCGCCTGTTCGTGCGTCACCTGACCGGCTTCGACCGCCTTGCCGTAATCCTCCGCCGTCATGCTCAGGCCGCTCTGCACAAGCACACCTTCCAGCACCTGCGCCTTGACCGCCTGAGAAACGGCCTCTCGAACCGTCTTTTCCTGCTTCATCACTTCGGCCTTCACCTGTGCGCGCGCCGTTTCCTTGGCGGTTTCAAGCAGCGTTTCAGGGTTGAGCTGGGCCAGCGCCGCATCCAGAACGTCGGCGTAGTTTTCGCTCGTCAGTTCCGGCAGCGTGATTCCGGCCGCATCCAGTCCGGCCGCCGCGAGCTGCTGATTGGCTGTCGCGAGCACGGCGCTGAAAAGCTGTGCCGCGCCCTGATTCAGTGCGTCGTTGTTGGCGACAAGCGTTGTCAGACCCGTTTCCAATTCGGATGCGCCGTCGTCGAGGCTCTTGGCGCCATCGCTCAGGGATTTTGCGCCGTCATTAAGCGCAGCAACGCCGTCATACAGCGTGAACAGCGCGGAAAGACCATCGTGCAGCGTTCCCTCGCCCTCCGGCAGCGCTTCGCCGTCGCACAGCGCGGTCAAACCCGCCTTCAGCTCATTGACGTTATCGTTCAAATCGCCGATTCTTTCATCGGCCGCGCTGCAAAGCCAGTCGATCGGGTCGCTGGTCGCCAGCGTCATCATCCAGCTCAAATCGGCGTGGTCGGCCGTGGCCGTCAGGGTGAAATGCGTCGGCAGATCGGCGTCGGCGTCCATGCCCGGAACCGCCCAGCCAATCAGCAGCTTATGGCTGCCGTCGCTCACGATTTTTCCGTTCTCCACGCGCACGTCGGTCAGCGTATCGCCGTCGATGGGCATGAGGGTCAGAGCAAGATACGGAACATTCTCCGCCATCGTGAAGCTGACGTCCATCGTCACAACGCCCTGACCGTTTTTAATTTCTTCCGTCGTGGCGCTTTCGCCGTCCAGCGTGAAGCTGACGTGAGGAAGAACGTCCGGACGCTTATCGGACGTGCCCTGATAGATGATGCTGCTGCCGTCGGCCTGCCAGGTCAGCGTTTCGCCATCGAGGGTGAACGCTTCATGGCCGCTGACGTTTTCGATGTCCTTCAGCATCGTGCGATCCGAGAGCACATCCAGCGCGTCGCTGTTTTCAAGGTGAACGTTATCCAGCAGGGTCTGCACCTCGCCGTCGTGATTGACAACCACATAAACGCGCTCGTGCTTGGCCGTATCGGCGCTGGCCGTGCAGCCAGCCGCCACGCAAAGCGCTGTCAGCAGCGCTACCGCATGCTTTTTCATAGGTTTTCCATCCTTTCTTTCTGTCTGATCGAAATTTACGCTTTTTTCTTCATGCCAACCGTGGTGCGGACAATGAAGCCGTCGCAAAGCAGCAGCATCGCAGGCAGCAGGAACAGCACGACCGCCACCGAGCACAGCGCGCCGCGGGCAATCAGGCTGCACATCGAAGAGATGATATCCACGTTGGAATACAGGCCGACACCGAACGTCGAAGCAAAGAAGCTGACGCCGCTGACCAGAATGGACTGCGCGGACGCGGCGACCGCCTCACCCACCGCCACTTTTTTCTCCTTGCCCGCCATTCTGCCCTGCTTATATCGCGTGGTCATCAGAATGGCGTAATCCACCGTTGCGCCGAGCTGAATGGTCGAAATCAGGATCGGGCCGACAAACGGAAGCGTCGTTCCCGTGAAATACGGAATGCACAGGTTGAGCGCAATGGCAAGCTCGATCATGGCGACGAGCAGAATCGGCAGAGAGAACGATTTGAGCACCAACGCGATGATGACGAAAATCGCGGCGATGGAGATGACGCTGACCACCTTGAAGTCACGGTCGGTGCAGTTGATCAGATCCTTCGTGCAGGGCGCTTCGCCGATCAGCATGCCGCCCTCATCGTATTTCTTGAGGATCGCGTTCAGCTCGTCGATCTGCTGGTTGACCGCATCGGAGGAGATGACGTAGGACGAGGAAATCAGCATCATCTGATAGCGATCACTCTTGAGCAGGCTGATGCCTGCATCCGGAAGGATGCTCTCTGGAATGTTGCTGCCCAGCAGGCTGTCCAGCGACAGCACATCCTGCACGCCGTCCACCTGCTTAAACTCACGGGTCATGGCGATGACATTCTTCTGAGAGATGTCGGCGTCAATCAGAACCAGATGGTTGGTGGAAACGTCGAAGGATTCGGAGAGCTTTTCATTAGCCTTCACGGACAGGAGATCCTCCGGCAGACACGAACTCATATCATAGTAGACGTTTACGTTGCTGTAACCGTAGAACGCCGGGATGCACAGCACGACGGCCAGCGCGCAAAGCGCCTTGTAATGCTTGACGATGAAACGGCTGATGCTCGCCACGCTGGGCAGGAGCGGCTTGTGAGAGGTCTTTGTAATCAGGTTATCCATCATGCGGATGACGCACGGGAGCAGCGTCACCGTGCCCAGCACGCCGAGGATAACGCCCTTGCTCATAACGATGCCGAGATCGCGGCCGAGTGTGAAGCTCATAAAGCAAATCGCGATGAAGCCCGCAACCGTCGTCAGGCTGCTGCCGACAATCGAGGAGAACGTCTGCCCGATTGCGGCGGCCATCGCCTCATCGCGGTCACTGCAAAGCGTCTTCTGTTCCTTGTAGCTATGCCAAAGGAAGATGGAATAATCCAGCGTTACGGCCAACTGGAGCACCGCCGCAACTGCCTTGGTGATATAAGAAATTTCCCCCATCAGGTAATTGCTGCCCATGTTCCAGAGGATGGAAACGCCGATGCAGCACAGGAAGATCAGCGGCAGCAGGAACGAATCCATCGTCAGCATCAGCACGACACAGCAAAGCGCGACGGCGATGGCGACGTAAATGCCTTCCTGTTCCTCCACCAGCGCCTTGGTATCCGTAACCACGGCGGACAGGCCTGAAACGAAGCACTTTTCCCCCGCTACTCTGCGGATTTCTGTGATGGCCTCCATCGTTCCTTCTGCGGAGGACGTATCGTCGAAGAAGACGGCGATAATGCGGTCGTTTCCGTTTTCAAAGCGTCCGCGGATATCGTCCGGCAGAATTTCGGAGGGAATGGAGCCGTTCAGCGCAGAAGCGTAGCCGACGACCGTATCGACATGCGGAATCCGGCGAATGGATTCTTCCAGATCGGCTTGATCGACTTCGTTTAATCCCTCGGTGATACAGAGCGAGAAAGCGCCCTTGCCAAAGTCCTCCATCAGGATGTTCTGCCCCTTGATGGTATCCAGATCCTCCGGCAGATAATACAAAAGGTCGTACTTGACCCGAGTGGATGCCATGCCGAATATGGACGGAATCATCAACGCCAAACAGATGATGACGACGACGACACGGTGCTTGACCACCCACCTTGCAAATCGGTTCACAAGAGTTCCTCCTTTTGAACTGTATTTGAATATTGAACACTATGTTGACTTTATCAACGTGTGATAGTATAATAGGACTGATGACGAAAATCAATAAACAGTTTTTGAAGGTCAGTTTATTCATCGAACAGAAAATGGAAAAACGGCTAAAAACAAACACAAATCAAAAATGTGTTGAAAAAAGAGGCGCTTATGAACATGAAAGAAATAAAAACGGAAAACGGAACGGAGAAAAAAGAGGATCGTCGGGTTCGACGCACAAAAAAGCTGCTCAGTCAGGGGTTAATCGAACTGATGCAGCATAAACAGGTGAAGGATATCACCGTGCGCGAGCTGGCCGAACGGGTTGACGTCAATCGCGGAACTTTTTATCTCTATTATCGGGATATATTCGATCTGCTCGAACGTCTGGAGGAAGACCTTTTCGAACAGCTCAACAAAGTCATCCTTGCGCACAAGGGCGAACCGGTTCTGGCTCACATCCGCCCCATGCTGACGGACGTATTTCACATCGTGGCCGAAAACAAGGAAATCTGCCGGGTTTTGCTGAGCGACAACGGCGATATCAAGTTTTTGCAGCGGCTCAGCGACGTGATTCAGGAGAAACTGCGCACGGAGTGGCTCAACGGCTATGTGGATAATGAAACGGAATTTGAATACCGCTATGCGTTCGGCGCGCTGGGCTTTGTCGGCCTGCTCAGAACGTGGCTTCACCGGGATTGCGCGGAATCCGCCGAGGGCATGGCGGTTTTAGCTGATTCCCTGATTCGACAGGGAATTATGAACGGCATTCCGAATCTGAAATAAAGCGGCATGAACGTGCGCAAAACCAGAGGCGCGCGAAACAAACGATAAAACGCAAAACAAGCGGAATCCGCATCGGGTTGAATGGGCTCCGCTTGTTTTTGTATTTTATTCTCTAATCCATGGCATTTGTCTTGAATTCTTTGATTTGAGCGTCGGGATATTTTCAAACGTTTCTGAGCAGGTCAATACAGATGGCCGATGGACAACATCGCACTCACATGTTGCCTTTACATTTTTTGTTACCATCACGTCGCTGTCCAGTCCGCAGACGTTATGCAGAACAATGGTGCCTGCCTGCACAGGAGCGGTCAGCACCACCTTGTGGATCTCGTCCATCACGGGAAAGATCATTTCCCTCGGAATGGCTTTAGTCAGGCGGACGCTGGCCAGAGGCAGTTCGCCATCTTTAACGAACACCGAACTGGCGATGGTGCGGCGCGGCGCGGTCAGTTCTTGACGGACATATTGTTCGCCGCGGCGACAGATGTTGCCGGTCACTGAAATCACTTCGCTGTTTTCCACTTCGGCTTCAATCTCACAGCCATTGGGACAAACGATACAAATGAATCGCTTTTTCATTCCACCGACACCTCCAGTGCGCCTTCCGGCTGAATTTTATCCGCGGAGACCTTGAACTGGATCATCTCAGCAGGAATGGCCTTCCTCATCTTTTTTGCCGCAATCTCCACCCCGTTCTGATACACCACGATACGGCAGTTGCGGCAATGATTCCGTACACGCAGCGACAAACTGAAGTCGCTTTTGCCGCTGACTTTCTGCGGAATGGCGTGCCCCACGCCCTCGCCGCATCGCACATCCAGCGTACAGGGAACGCTGCTATTTTCCTCTATGTAAGCGGCCGCATGACGTGCCAGCGCTTCGGCTTCCATGGATACAAAGTCCACCAAATCATGAACGTGCAACACATTCCCGGCAGAAAATATACCGGGGATGCTAGTCTGCATGTTTTCGTCCACAACAGCGCCGTTTGTGCGAGGATCAATGACAATCCCGGCGTCCTCCAGCAGCTTGTTCTCCGGAATCAGACCTACTGACAGAATCAGCGTATCACACGCATATTCTTTTTCCGTTCTGGGAATAGGACGATGGCCCGCATCCACCTCAGAGATGGTCACGCCAGTTAGACGGTTGCGCCCATGGATTTCTGTGATAGTGTGGCTCAGGTAGAGCGGAATATTGTAGTCATCCAGACACTGCGCAATGTTGCGGGGCAGGCCGGAGGGATATGGCATCAGCTCGAACACAGCCTGCACATGGGCGCCTTCCAAGGTCATTCGGCGGGCCATAATCATACCGATATCGCCGGAACCCAGAATAATGACCTCTTTGCCGGGCATGCGGTTATAGAGGTTCATGTATGCCTGCGCAGTACCGGCCGTGAACACGCCGGCAGGACGTTCACCGGGGATGCCCAACGCGCCGCGGCTGCGTTCCTTGCAGCCCATAGCCAGAACCACAGCCTTGGCTTGATACCGAAGCAAGCCTTTTCGGGTGGATGCGGTGACGCAGCGATCGTGGGTAAGACTCAGCACCGTAGCATTTGTTTCATAGGGAATCTGCCGTTTTTCTACTTCATTGATGAATGCTTGTGCATATTCGGGACCGGATAAGCTCTGGCCGAAACGGCTCAGGCCAAAACCATCGTGGATACACTGACGCAGAATACCGCCCAGCATGGCTTCGCGCTCCAGAATGACCATGTTGCGAATTCCCTGCTTGTGCAGTTCCACTGCGGCAGCCAGACCGGCAGGGCCGCCACCGATGATGACAACATCCTTCTGTTCCATGGTTTAGTCTTCCTCCTTCCGCATTTCGCCCGTCAATACCCACGAACCCTGACGGCTGTAGCGCACGTCTGCTGGGGGGATGCCAAGTTCCTGCTCGATGAGGTGCTCGATTTTCATCTGGCAGAAACCGCCCTGACAGCCGCCCATCATGGCACGGGTACGGTATTTGATGCCCGTCATGCTGGAAACGCCCAATGGATTGTGGATGGCTTGCAGGATTTCGGCTTTTGTGATTTCCTCGCAGACGCAGACCATCTCGCCATAATCCGGATTCTGAGCGATCAGCTCCTCCTGCTTTTTCGGGATACATTCGGAAAATCTGACAATCCCCTTGTGATGAGGATCAAATGCAGGGTTTGGCTCAAATGTTTCGCGTTCCCGCATCATATTGATGACATGACGGGCAAGCGGCACGCTGCCGGTCAGCCCCGGAGACTCGATGCCCACCAGATTGACGGCGCAGGGCGCAACATCGTCCCGGATTTCCACCTTCCAGTCTTGAATGACGCCGTTTTCGTCTACCCATTTTGGCTGAATGCCCGCAAAGGTGCGAATCTGGTCTTTCTTGAAAATGTGAGGCCACAGTTTTGCGCCTTCTATGGCTAAACTTTCAATGTTGGCCTGCGGCACGCCGTAATCATCCAGAATATCCGTGTTCTCCGCGTCGGGTCCAACGGTAACGTTTCCGTCTACGGTAGGCGTGATATGAATGCCCATATACGTATTGCTTGGAACCGGATATACAGGCATAGGCAACAGCTTGCCCATCCGTTTGTGCAGAATGATATAATTGCTTCGAGAACCGATAACCCGGTAACCGGTCAAGCCTAGCGCGTCCGATATCTTTTTTGCGCCCAGACCAGCCGCATTGATCACCCAGCGGGTGCAAAAATCACCGTGTTTCGTGTGCAGATAGTATCGTTTATCTTCCCGTGTGATGGTTGTCACTTCGTGATCGAAGAAATACGCTACTCCGTTTGCGTGCGCGTTTTCCGCCAACGCGACTGTGTACAGAAAAGGATCCATGATACCACTGTTCTTTGACCACATGGCAAACTTGCCCACTACAGTGGGCACCAGCTCATGCAGCTTTTTTTCGTCAATCATCTCAAGGCCGGTACATCCGTTGACAGCCCCCTGCTGCATGGTGCGCTGCAACTGCCGCTGATCCTCCGGCGTATTTCCCACCAGAACCTTACCGCAGCGCTTGAAGGGGAAATCCAGTTCTTTCGCCAAATGATCCATGATCCGGTTTCCCTCTACGCAGCATTTTGCTTTTAAACTTCCACTCGGGTTGGCGAAGCCGCCGTGAACCACGGCTGAATTACGGCCGCTGGTTTCGTTGCAGACGTCCAGATTCTTCTCCAGAACAGCTATGTTCAGCTTATAACGGGAAAGCTCTCGTGCAAGCGCACTTCCTACGACACCCGCACCGATGATGATGACGTCGTATTGTTTCAACATGGAAAACCGCCCTTCTCGTCTATCATGTATATTTGAGTTTGTGAAATATATTTCGTTACAGCAAATATAGCACTCAAATGCCTTCTTGTCAAGCAATTCCGGTAAAAATGGCAGGTTGTAAAACAAAATTGAAAGAATAGAGCCCTTGCCCCTTTTTGCTAAAGGCAGCAAAGACCCTTTGGAGATTCAATTCAAAGTTTGAAATACTGCGGGAAGGATTCGCGGATAGCAGTTAAATTTTCGGTGTAGCGCTGCATGTGTTTCGTTGCAATGGCACGAGCCGCGAGAACGTCCTTTATTTCGATTGCTTTTAGCAGGCTGATGTGATCGTCTAAAATCGTCTCCGCTGGGCGGCAGCGAAAACTCAGCACCGTGGTGCGGTCAAAATGCGGCGCAAGGTTTTCCACCAGCTCATACCAGTAAGGACGACCGCACATTTGATACAGCATCTTGTGGAATGCCTTATCCAGCGAGAAAATTTTCTCTTCCTGCGTCCGCTCAATGTACATTTTCCAGAGCGCCACATTCTCCCACAACCGGTCAAGATCTTGTTTTGTCAGAATTTCACAGGCCATTCCGGCCAGCTCCGTTTCCAATACGGCGCGCAAGTGCCGGACTTCTTCCACCAGCTCAGCGTCAATTTTTGAAACATAAGTGCCAATCTTGGGACGAACCTCGATCAGTTTCCGCTGTGCCAACTCCAACTCCGCTTCACGGAAAGGCGTTCGACTGACTCCCAGATGTTCGCAAAGTTCCGGCTCGTTCAGTTTTTCGCCCGGTTTCAAACAGATATTAACGATATTGTCGATCAATATCCGCAGGACAAAACCCTTGGCGGATTCATGCTCACGGCGCTCTGAAATTGTGATCATGGTGAGGACTCCTTCCATCATGCTGTGGTCGTCCTATTCAAACATTCTTATCTTCGCCGAAGTCTGCAAAGCGTCAAGGTCTTACTCATGTGAGCGGTTTTCTACAATTCCCTATAAAAAAAACCGAACCCTTCTCCTTACGGGAAAATGGTCCAGTTTCTACCGTTATGGTGCACCTTCAGGGGCTCGAACCCTGGGCACCCTGATTAAGAGTCAGGTGCTCTACCAACTGAGCTAAAGGTGCATGACAATCCGGAATAAACCCGAATTGTGTTTGTATGGTGCACCTTCAGGGGCTCGAACCCTGGGCACCCTGATTAAGAGTCAGGTGC
>OGZA01001027.1_pt1 | contig 19899 bp, 16 predicted proteins | sample 1576591 | NCBI WGS metagenome assembly OGZA01 (sample SAMEA3541565, study PRJEB24748) | human gut metagenome | biome: human gut; feature: human-associated habitat; material: faeces | place: China | collected 2012
TACCATAGCGGCTTCGCGATTGAAGCGGACGGAGTGACGGTCATTATCGATTACTACAAAGATTCCTCTGAAACGGAATATAATAAAGGTATCGTTCATGACTATCTATTGGGAAGACCCGGAGAACTATATGTGCTCTCTTCCCATTTTCACCCCGACCACTTTAATCGCGAAGTCCTTTTATGGAAAGCCGAGCGCCCGGATATTCACTATATCTTCTCCAAGGACATCCTGAAACATCGTCGTGCCACGCGCGAGGATGCCACCTATATTAATAAAGGGGATGTGTACGAAGACCCGAATATCCGTATCGAAGCATTCGGTTCCACGGATGTAGGTATCTCTTTTCTCATTGACCTGCAAGGTGTCCGGCTCTTCCATGCCGGAGACTTGAATAACTGGCATTGGAGCGAAGAATCCACTCCGCAGGAAATCCGGAAAGCGGAAGGTGACTTCCTTGCCGAAGTGAAATGCCTTCAGCAAACCGCCCCATCGGTAGATGTAGCCATGTTTCCAGTGGACAACCGCATCGGAAAAGATTATATGAGAGGTGCGGAACAATTCGTGGAACGGATAAAAACTACTATCTTTGTACCTATGCACTTCAGCGAGGAATACAAAGGCGGAAATGCTTTCCGGGAGTTTGCCGAAAGCAAAGGTTGCCGTTTCTTGTCCATAACCCACCGGGGTGAAAGTTTTGATATTAATCAATAAAACATACGCATTATGAAAAATTTGACACACCTCCTTTTTGTACTCTTATGTATTTGCCTGCCTGTTGCAGTACATGCTCAAAAAGACAAGGACAAAGACGATGACGACAGCAAGTACCTGGCGGGCGCAGTACCCGAAGTAGATGGAAAAGTTGTATTTACCAAAGAATTCAGTATTCCTGGCATGTCTCAGGAAGAGATCTTCAACCGCATGCAGAAATGGATGGAAGCACGGCTGAAAAAGAATGAGAATAACAGCCGCGTAGTCTATACGAACCCGGAAGAAGGGCAAATAGTAGGTACGGGAGAAGAATGGATTGTATTCAGCTCAAGTGCACTCTCACTGGACCGTACAAAGATACTCTACCAACTGTCCGTGGTTTGTGCACCCGAGAAGTGTACAATGGAAGTTGAAAAGATTCGTTTCAATTACCGTGAAGGAAAAGAGAAGTATACAGCAGAGGAATGGATCGTAGACAAATATGCACTGAATAAGGCTCAAACCAAATTGGTGCGCGGACTTGCTAAATGGCGCAGAAAAACAGTCAACTTTGTAGATGACCTCGCTCTTGGAGCAGCAGAAGCCCTTAGTGCAAGTACTGCCAAGAAAGCAGCCGAAACAGAACAACCGGAAGCTAAGAAAGAGGAAAAGAGTGCTGTTAGCTCAGGTCCGATAGTGATTACTCCTAAAGCTGAAGTGGAAGTGAAAACCCCGGCTGAAACAGCCAAAGCAACCGTTGTACCTGCTACTCCGCTTACTCCGGCCACTCCTGTTGCTTCTGGTACAATGCCCGGCTATAAAGAAGTAGCTCCGGATCAACTGCCGACAAATGCTATCCAAATGGGTGCAGGCAAATTAGTACTTGTAATTGGTACAGATGCTTTCAATATGACCATGATGACAGCTAATGCAGGTGGGTCATTGGGCAAATCCTCAGGTAAGCCTGTTATCTTCAGTTTCCTTTCACCTGATCAACCTTACGAACAGATGGAAGCTGCTGAAACTTACACCGTTCGCTTCTATCCGGCAAACCAGACAGAACCTTCAGTTGTTCTGGAATGTAAGAAGATGCCTTCACAGGCTCCTATGGAAGGTCAGCCACGCATGTATGTAGGCGAAATTCTAAAGGCATTCGTAAAATAATAACTAATTACTTAATTACGTGGAAATAAAAGCTAAATTCGATCATTTTAATATCAACGTCACCGATCTGGAACGTAGTATTGCTTTCTATGAAAAAGCATTGGGATTGAAAGAACATCACCGCAAAGAAGCCTCGAACGGCTCTTTCACGCTGGTTTACCTGACAGACAACAGTACAGGTTTCCTTCTGGAACTGACTTGTCTGAAAGATCATCCTCAAGCTTATGAACTTGGAGAGAACGAAAGCCATTTATGCTTCCGTGTTGCCGGTGATTATGAGGCTATTCACCAATACCATAAAGAAATGGGTTGGGTATGCTTTGAAAATACAGCTATGGGATTATACTTCATCCATGATCCGGACGATTACTGGATAGAAGTACTTCCAGCAAAATAGAGTATAAAATGATAGAGTGATAAGGTGATAGGGTGATAAAGTGATGAGCATACATTCCCCTATCATCTTATCACCCTATCACCTTATCACTTTCTATTTATGACGATTCGCCCTTTTCTTCCGTATATCCGCCTTCATCTTGGCAGCACCGGAACCATGTTTCCCGGTAATATACGATTTCTTCTTGGCTTTAGTCTTTACCTTTCCATCTTCCTTGGGCTTGTCTTTTTTTCCTTTAAAGACGATACCTCCCATTATCGCATCTTCTATACTCATATTCGGTTTCTATTACTATATATATTTATAAGCCGACACAAAGATAGTTTTTTTCTACCAATAGACTGCATTTTTCGTATCTTTGCGGACAACTTTTAGAGATTGAATAGAATGAACACTACGCTGCTTTCTGCTGACAAGGACCCGATGGGTACTGCTATTGCCGATTATTATAAACGACACAAGGCCGAACGGCTACGGGTTTTCTCCTCACAGTTCGATGAGGATGAAATTCCGGTAAAGGAACTTTTTCGTACGGAAAAGCAGATGCCTCTTCTGGAACGTACCGCCCTGCAACTGGCTACGGGAAAGATTCTGGATGTGGGAGCCGGAAGCGGTTGCCACAGCCTTGCCTTGCAGGAAGCAGGCAAAGAGGTACATGCCATTGATATTTCGCCGCTTTCAGTAGAAGTTATGCAACAACGCGGCGTACGGCATGCCACATTGCTCAATCTGTTCGATGAGCATTTCCGTGAGACATACGACACGATATTAATGTTGATGAACGGTTCGGGAATCATCGGCAAACTGGAAAATCTGCCTGCCTTCTTCAAAAGGATGAAGCAATTGCTACAACCCGGTGGCTGTATCTTTATGGATTCCAGTGATCTGCGCTATCTGTTTGAGGAAGAAGACGGAAGTTTTGTGATCGACCTGGCAGGTGACTATTATGGAGAAGTAGACTTCCAGATGCAATATAAGGATATCTTGGGAGAGTCATTCGACTGGCTTTACATTGATTTCCAGACACTCAGTCTTTATGCAGCCGAAAATGGTTTTCAAGCGGAGTTGGTAAAAGAAGGAAAGCACTACGATTATTTAGCCAAGTTGACCTTAAAATAAGGTCAACCCGGACTTTCTGTTTGTTATTTCTTTGCCAACATTTCATCAATCTTCTTCGTTAATGCAGCAAATTCCTTCTCATTGTACAGGCGGGTCAGCATTACGATGCGTCCGTCTTTATCAATCAGTACATTGCGGGTAATTCCGGCATTGCGAAGCGCATATTTGGCAAAAATATCTGCACCTGGATCTAAGCCCAAAGGATAAGTAATGCCAGTCGACTTACCGAATGCAATCACTTTGTCCAACGGTTCATCACGGTCTATGCCGATAAGGGCAAATGCAGAATTATCTTTGTGCTTCAACCAGATATCCTTTTCTATAAAAGGCATTTCTTTGCGGCATACACCACACCAACTGGCAGTGAATTGTAACATCACCACTTTTCCACGGAGTTCGGAAAGGGTAACTTTCTTACCGTCAGTCAGGGTAATGGTAAAGTTGGGAGCCATCTCCCCTACTCTTACAATGTAACCGGTGCTATCGGCAGCTACTTCCTGCGCTTTGCCCGATAAACTGCAAAAGACAAACAGGATAAACATCAAACTCTTTACTACTTTCATCAATCTTATACTTTTAAGTTATTCTTAAAACGGGAACAATAACGGAAGCACAAAGATCATCACAATTCCCATAATTATCTGTAAAGGCAAACCAACTTTAACATAATCCATGAATGTATAACGTCCCGCAGGCATCACCAACGCGTTGGGCGGAGTAGAAAACGGAGAAGCAAAACACATGCTGGCTGCCACGGTTACGGCAAACAGGAATGGATATGGACTCAAATCCAACTGTATGGCGGCCTGGAGGGCAATCGGTGCCAAAAGTACTGCCGTAGCCGTATTACTAATAAACATAGTCATCAGCGAAGTGGTGAAATAGATACCCGCCAACAATATATAAGGTCCGTAACTACCTAATCCGTTGACTAATGATTGAGATACCAAATTGGATGCTCCGGTCTTTTCCAATGCCAGTGACATGGGCATCATTGCGGCAATCAATACGATACTTTCCCAATTAATGGTTTTATATGCTGCTTCTACATTCCGGAAGCAGCCGGTGAGCACCATCAGCAGACCTGCAATCATTACTGCCGTTACCGGAGCAATAGGGATGAAGTCGAACATCATCATTACCACCATTCCCAACATGATTATGGCAGCAACAGGTGCTTTATGATTCAATGTTACTTTAGCAGCCTCAGCAAGCGGTTGTCCAAGTACTACCCAATCGGAGGGATCTTCACTCAAACGCGCTATATTCTCCCATGTTCCCTGCACCAACAGCACATCTCCCGAATGCATCTTTTCATCTTTTAGATTCTTCAGAATATACTGGCGCTTGCGTTGGATACCCAAGATATTCACACCATATTTTTCCCTGAAACCTGAATCTTTTACCGGCTTATTTACCAGATTGGAGGCAGGCATCAATACAATTTCAGCAATACCGATTTCTGTAAATTCCAGTTCTTCACTTTTTGCTTCTACCGTACCTTCCGCTGCATGGGTATCCAACAACTTTAATGTATTTTCTTCGGCAAAATGTTCTACATTCGTAAAATCACCCAATACATACAGAATATCATTCTCTTGAATAACTGTATCAGCAGCAGCCATTTCCTGGCTCATCGTCTTAAAAAAGTGACGACGAGAAGAGGATAACTGACGCCGAACTTCCATTATACCTACATTATAGCGTTGTGGAATACTTAATTCCTGTATGGCCTTTCCAGTTAAAGGCGATTTACTTTCGACCTGCACCCGACACAAATTCTGAAATAGTTGGTACTCTCCCGCCAGTTCTTTCAGCGATTTGTTCTTTTTACCCTTACGGTCTTTGTCACCTTTCTTAGTCAGGAAAATTTTACTCAATGGAATTAAGATTATCAATCCGACAGCCACACAAACCAATCCTACAGGAGTAAACGAAAAAAATGTAAGAGGTGTATATCCTGCAGAGGTCAATGCTTCTTGAATTACAAGGTTCGGCGGTGTACCGATAAGCGTCATCATACCTCCCATACTACTGGCAAACGCAAGCGGCATCAACAGTCGGCTGACATTGATCTGCGTCCCCATAGCCATACTGACTACAATGGGAAGCATCAAAGCTACCGTTCCGGTATTGCTGACAAAAGCACCGATGAAGGCGGTCACCAATACAATAAGAACGAAAAGTTTCAACTCACTGTCACCAGCCAACTTCAGGATACGACTACTTATCATCTTTGCCAATCCCGTCTGAAAGATAGCACCGCCCACAACGAACAATCCTATCATCATTATAACAACGGAGTTAGAGAAGCCTGTCAATGCTTCTTCTGGGGTCAGGATACCGAATATAATTAGTAACACCAAAGCACAAAGCGCAACTAAATCCGAACGCACTTTGCCACTCATAAAGAATATCGCAGATAGGAATAAAATAATGAGAGTAATATACATATAGATATAAAATTTATCAGTTATTAAACAATTCAACAGTGATTTTTGTTCTAAGGCGTTGCAAATATCACAAAAATCAGCACGATGGACAATAGGGTAAATCCTTTTTGAACTAAATAAGCGACAAATATCTCACTAAATTATAAATAAAGTATAGATTATTAGCATTATATTTATAACTTTGAATCCGGGAATGATAGTATGGGATCCCCCCTTTTATCAGTTAAATTCTATAACAGCAATGGGAAACGACAACACAATTACAGGCACCTTCAATGGAACAGTCCATCTGGAATACCTACCATGTATTAATTATGCAATGATACACAATCATGTGCCTTCATGCAATTTCTGCGAACTCATGAATAGTGATGAAGTCGACTGGAATAACATCAAAGTATCCATAGACGGAGAACTTATTAAATACTCAGAAAGCATTCTTGAAATAATTCCACCCGGACAGAACATACAAATCAACAATCTGGAAATATCACCTGAAAGTGAAAAGCTAATCGAACTCACAGAAGGTATCGAAACTAATTTTCATCTGACTATTACGATTTCCGGTGAGATAGCCCATCAGCAAGCATTTCCCATCAAACTGATGACATACGATCAGTGGACTGGTTCCAGGATCATGCCCGAACTCTTAGCGACATTTGTGACTCCCAATCACCCTATACTTTCAAGAATTAGTGTAAAAGCCTCACAATTCCTTGAAAAGTGGACCGGAAACTCTGCCTTAGACGAGTATCAGACACAGGATCCCAACCGAGTGCGTGCACAGGTAGCTGCTATTTATGAAGCTCTCCGGTCTGAGTCTTTAATATATTCTACGGTTCCGGCCAGCTTTGAAACTTCGGGGCAGCGTGTCCGCTTGGTAGATAATGTACTCACCAGTAAGCTGGGTACATGTATAGACCTGACTTTACTCTATGCTTCCTGTCTGGAAGCAAATGGCATTCATCCTCTTTTAATCTTATTGAAAGGACATATATTGGTAGGTGCATGGCTTACAGAAGATATTTATCATCAAACCGTAGGCGATGATGCCTCCTTTCTACTCAAAGGAAGTGCAAATGGTATCAGCGACATTGTATTAGTAGAGACAACCGCACTGGCATCTTCTCAAAATATTTCATTTGAAGAAGCCGCTACAATGGCTCAGAGAGAAATCAAAGAAGAAAACAGATTCGAGCTGTTTATCGATGTATATAGGTGCAGACTAGATAAAATCCGCCCATTGCCGCAACGCATAAACCATAACGGTGAATGGCAAATAGAAAACAGCGGAATAGAGCATGAGAATGTAACCCAAAGAATACACCAACTGGACCGGTATGAAATAAAACTGGAGGACGGCAAGGATGAAATAACCAAGCAGATTATTTGGGAAAGAAAATTACTGGACTTTTCTTTACGCAATAATCTGATCAACATCCGGCTTGGCAGAAGAGTTATACCATTCATATCTTTCGAAATTGACCATCTGGAAGATCATCTGCAAGCCGGAGAAAACTACCAGATATTACCCAGTCCCGCTAAAAGTAAAATAGAACCTGGTGAGACTGGTCTCTATGATTCTTCTTTATGGAAAGAGAATTTGGAAGAATTAGTAATCAGCGAGTTGAGAAACAAAAAACTTCGTTCTTATCTGACCGAAAGCGAACTACAGAATTCACTCAAATTTGTATACCGTACATCGCGAACTGCCATCGAAGAAAATGGTGCCAATTCACTGTTCCTCGTTTTAGGAATCCTGAAATGGTACGAGTCTCCTAAGAGTGTAAAACCACGCTTTGCTCCTATTTTACTGTTACCGGTAGACATTGTGCGCCGTGGAGGCTCAAGCGGATATATCATCCGCACCAGAGACGAAGAAATTATATTGAACATAACGCTCGTCGAACTATTGAAACAACAGTTCAGTGTTAATCTTTCCGGGTTGAATCCGTTGCCAAAAGATGATAGTGGCGTAGACGTGAAAAAGATATTCGCAACGATTCGTACCTGCATTCGTAATATGAAAGGTTGGGATGTAGTGGAAGAATCCATGTTGGGGTTATTCTCATTCAACAAGTTTGTCATGTGGAATGACATTCATACCAATGCAGACAAATTGAAAAAGAACGCCATTATAGCCAGTCTGATGGAAAATCGTATTCAATGGCAGGATACGACTCCGGAAATTGACGCCAGAGAAATAGATAGAAATCTTGAACCTATCCATTTTGCCATTCCCGTTGATGTCGATTCTTCGCAGTTGGAAGCCGTTATTGAATCAGGAGAAGGAAAGAGTTTCATATTGCATGGTCCTCCGGGAACCGGTAAATCACAGACCATTACCAATATGATAGCCAATGCCCTGTACAAAGGAAAACGTGTGCTGTTTGTAGCAGAAAAGATGGCAGCACTTTCCGTAGTACAAAACCGTCTGACTAAGATAGGATTAGATCCGTTCTGTCTGGAACTACATTCCAATAAAGTTACTAAATCCCATTTCTTAGCCCAGCTTCAGAAAGCTATAGAAGTCATTCACATTCAGTCTCCAGCTGAGTTTGAAAGTACTTCAAAGCAATTATTCGAGCGTAGAAAGAAATTAATCAATTATATGGAAGCGTTGCATCATCCCCATGCTTCCGGCTTCTCTCTGTACGATTGTATAACAAATTATTTGTCGATACAGGGAGATGAATTGTCCATCGACTTTTCTCTATTACCCTCCATCACTAAGAATCAACTGACAGACTTTTGCGAAAATATCCAGGAACTGGATACAGTTTTTCAGATAACAGGGCATCCGCAAGACCACCCGTTAAAGGGACTGGAACCATACGATACTTCCATAGAAAGCTCTCAGAAACTACAGGCCGGAATCAGGCGCTTTATAAATTTATTCACTTCGATTACCGCTAACAGAAAGTTGCTTTCAAATAGTCTGGGAATCTCGATACCTGATAATTGGGATGGGATCAGTTGGATGGGAAAGATGTGTACCCAGCTTCTATCCATCCCATATCTGAATAAAACGTTATTGGAAATGGGTGGTAATACCGACTTGATAGAAGAATGGAAAGATACTATCCTGTCCGGTCGTAAGCGAGATCAGTTACAAGCTGAACTGGGTAAAGACTATGCACCCCAAATTCTGGAAGAAAATGCATTTGCCCTCCAGCAAGAATGGAAAGCTATCGAATTGAAATGGTTCTTACCTAAATTCTTTGCCAAACGTTCTTATCTGAAAAAGCTCAGACTTTACAATACGAGTTTGCAGGCAGCACAAATACCAAGCCTGTTAGAAAAGTTAAATGCTTATCAAAAGAATAATAAGATCATTCAGGAGCAAGCTTCCGAATTATCATCTTCTTTCGGCTTCTTAGGAAGGAAAAATAAAGAGAAATGGGATGATATTGATTCTATACTTAAGAGTCTTCCGACGATTTACAACACTTTATCGGAATATGCAGTAATCGTTCAACAACCATTTGCAGAAGTTCTGAATCAATTTGCAAATAAAATCAGTATTGACTGGAACGCATTCCAGCAGTCTAATGAAAATACATTCAGGCAACTAATCGATACATCCAACGAATTGAATACGGTCCTCAATGAAATAAAAGGTTTATGCTACATACAACTGCCGGATAATAATCTTGAAATGAAACTACCGGTTCTACTGAACACTTGGTTGACTCACTTCAATAAAATTAAAGACTGGGGACAATGGTGCATCCGTAAGAGAGAATTGGAATCCCTGCATTTAACCGTAATTATCAACTATATAACAGATAAGCATAAAAGCGGATCGGAAGCTTCTGATGCGTATATGAAGGGCGTTTATCACCAATTAGCTCTAAAAACCGTTGATGCAGACGAAACTTTACGTCTTTTCAACGGATTGCTATTTGAGGAAATGATCAGCAAATACAAACAGTTGACTGTAGATTTTCAAGAGTTGAGTAAAAAGGAACTATACTGTAGATTAGCAGCCAAAATACCATCACTGACAATGGAAGCCGCCTCCAGTTCCGAAATAGGAATTCTAAAAAGGAACATTTCAAATGGAGGACGCGGCACATCTATCCGGAGAATTATAGACCAGATACCAACTCTGTTGCCCAAGCTATGTCCATGCATGTTGATGAGTCCGATATCAGTGGCTCAGTATATCGATCTGGATGCAGAGAAGTTCGATCTTGTTATTTTCGACGAAGCATCACAGATGCCTACCAGCGAGGCAGTCGGTGCAATAGCCCGCGGCAACGCATTAGTGGTAGTAGGTGATCCCAAGCAAATGCCTCCAACAAGTTTCTTCTCCTCTTCACAAGTAGACGAGGAAGAAGCTGAATTTGACGATATGGAGAGCATTCTGGATGATTGCATCTCGTTATCCATTCCATCCCGTTATCTGACTTGGCACTATCGGAGCAAACACGAAAGTCTGATTGCTTTCAGTAATTCTCAGTATTACAATGGAAAGTTATATACTTTTCCTTCTGTGGATGACAGAATTTCAAAAGTACGTTTAGTTCAGGTAGATGGTACGTATGATAAAGGACGTACACGCAGCAATCATGCCGAAGCGGAAGCCATTGTGAAAGAAATACTGAACCGGCTACGTACATCTGAAGTTCCTGAAAAAAGCATAGGTGTCGTGTCTTTCAGCCAGGTACAGCAAAACCTGATAGAAGATATGCTCATTGAGGAGCTGAACAAATATCCTGAATTGGAAGAAAGAGCTTTCCAAAGTAATGAACCTATTTTCATCAAGAATCTGGAGAATGTGCAAGGTGATGAGCGGGATATTATTCTTTTCTCTATAGGATACGGTCCGGACAGGAATGGCAATGTATCTATGAATTTCGGACCATTGAATAATCAAGGCGGCGAGCGTCGTCTGAATGTAGCCGTATCGCGTGCACGTTATGAAATGATTATCTTCTCAACCTTACGCTCCGAACAAATAGATTTGAAACGTACAAAGTCCAAAGGTGTGGAAGGCTTAAAGAGATTTCTTGAATTTGCAGAACGCGGTACCTCACCTATTCCGGCCATCCAACTACAGAACCTGCAACAAAGTAATCTTATTACTTTAATTGCACAGGAACTTACTCAGCGTGGTTATAAAGTGGATACTCTGGTAGGGCGGTCAAACTTTAAGGTGGATTTAGCGATTGTCAATCCATTGCAACCGGATACATATATTTTGGGAATATTGTGTGACGGCAGAAACTATTATGAAACGAAAACCACCAGAGACCGTGAAATAGTACAACCGAATGTTTTGCAGATGCTCCACTGGAATGTAATGCGTGTATGGTCCGTCGACTGGTTTGAACATAAAGAGAACGTCATGGAGCGCATTATCAAAAAGCTGGAATATTTAAAAAACACAAAAGCAGAAGAACAGCCTCCTCTTCCGACAGAGAATAATGTTCTGAAAACATTCAGTATAGAAAACGAACCTGTTGTAGAGTTAGTGAACAATAGAGAAAGAGAGTATATATTCGCTGACTTGCCTGATATAGGCTACAGTACAGATATCGATACCGTAATGGCTTCCTCCTATCAGGTTAAAAAACAACTTCAACAAATAGTCAGGATTGAACAACCCATAACAAATACTCTGCTGTATAAAAGGATATTACGAATTTGGAATTTGACAAGAGTTACCACCCGTTTGCAGGTATTTATAGACAGCCTTCTTGAAGATGCATATAAAGACCCCCTATCGGGAGATACCATAATTTACTGGGAGAATAAAGAGAAGGCTAAAGACTGTGACTTTTACCGCATCAATTCTAAACGCGATATTCTGGATATTCCAATCCTAGAAGTTATGAGTGCCGCCCGTTATGCCATAGAGCAACAGATATCCATGCCAATAGAAGACCTGAAACGGTTGACTTCCCAACTTCTTGGTTTTAGCAGGAAAGGAAACAATCTAGATATGGTAACGGAACAGACCATACAATTGCTGATTAATAAAGGAATATTCAGCCATGCGAACGGAATGGTATCCATGAATAATTAGGGTTCATGGATACTTTCTTCCGAAAGGAAAAACAGAATGAAAAATAATATCTACCTAATAGTCTTCGATAGTAGAATTTCCGAATATATCTTTTTTGATTGTAATCTTATTACCATTATCATCTTCAATAATCGTATTGCCTAAAATGTCTTTTTTGACTGTCTTCTTTTCTTGATTGACTATCGAATATTCGTAACTATCCTCGATAAAATTAACACTATAGCTCTTCGTTATATGGGGAGCTAAAACAAACTGAACTGCAAATAGGATAAATAGAACCTTTTTCATGGCGTATTTTTTAGGTTTGTAACAAAAGTAATATGGGAAAATAATAACAACTGGTGAATTCTATAATTATTGATAGGAAAAAACCTAAAATTAATATTTTTCATGTGCTACAATCGTATCGTTTTAGAAGGCTCGGGCTACATGCGGTCTACACTTGCACGATTTTCCACCCAAATGGTATGGTAGCTAAATTACTGAAGGTCAATAAACAACAAGAGGTTGTGTCGAAACTCTGACAAGCGTATCATTTTGTCATCCTGAGCGTAGTCGAAGGATCTCTTCTCTGTGCATTCAGGGGAGTAGATCCTTCACTACGTTCAGGATGACAGAGCGAAATGATAGTGATTCTTACTTTTGACACAACCTCTTTGTTTATTTAGAGGTTCCTGGCGGATTCTAAACTGCCAAGATAATCCTTTTATTTCCAGTTGATTAGAATATCTTTAGCTTCGCTACTGTAAAACAATTGTAAAACAAATATTCTGTTTAAATCGTTTATTAATAATCACAAAGATAAACTGATAATTTTGATTTGCAAAGAAAAAATGGAAAGATTTATTCTATTTCTTCCTAAAGGGTACGTCTAAGCCATGATAGACAGATACTTCTGTAGAGCAACTATCTCTGCTTCGATAACCAGTTTCTGAAAGTCTTCCTGCAAATGTTCCGTATGTGACTTTTCTAATGCCATGTAATAGCTTACCTTTGCATCATTGCTACCCTTCAAGGTAATAATAACGTAACCATTACGAAGAAGATACAAGTTCATCAACAACCGAGAAGTACGTCCATTACCATCTATAAACGGATGAATCCGCACCAATTCATCATGTAGGTAGGCAGCAATAAGAACAGGATGCACCTTATCTGCTTCCATTTGCTTGAAACGGAGAATGAAATCTTCCATCTGCTTCTCTATCAGATAAGGTTGCGGTGGCATATGTGTACTACCTGAAATCATAACAGGAACGGTGCGGTATCTCCCGGCATTTTCCCGGTCTATTCCATGAAGAATAAGGGCGTGTATTTCTTTGATGGTACGTTCGCTTATCTCTATATCTTGTTTGGCTATATCTTTAATATAGCTGATAGCTTCTGTATGATTGATTGCTTCCAAATGTTCACGCATGGACTTTCCGGAAATGGTAACGCCTTCGTTTACTACAAGGGCTGTTTCCTGCAAAGTGAGCGTATTGCCTTCTATACGATTACTTTCGTAGGTGTATTCAATATCCAAAGCATCCTGAATCTTTTTCAAAGCTTCTTCGGGCAATGGACGCAAAGCCGATAGCTGTTCTTTAAGAACATCTACCTCTTTCAGCATAACATTCATATTTTCATTCATGGTTACTCTATTTCTTTAATTCGTTCCACTTGTTTATTCAGGAAGTAATCGGCATACGGAGAATAATTTCCTGTTTCATAAAAGCCAATCAGCCCTTTCCTGTAGTTCAGTATATCGGCATCCCTTGAAGAATAAACTGGGATAATATCAGCGTTCATCAATACAATGCTTTCCATCATTCGGGAGGTACGTTTGTTCCCGTCTATAAAAGGTTGTAATTTGGCAATGTTGCAATGAAGATAAACGGCTCGCTCCAATGGGTTTGTTAATTGCTCTTGCTGATAAAGTATTTCATTCAACTTTGCCCGAATATCATGCAAATCCTTTGGCGGTATATATTCCGTGCCGCTAATACGGACAGCCCTTGTTCTTAAAAAGCCTGATTCTTCATCAGAAACCAATCCTGTAGATATAGATTGATGCACTCTGAATAAAGTACGCTCATTTATCACTTCCTGATTTTTCCCTTTATTGATATATTCCAATTCAGAGATAAAAGTATTATATAAATTTTTCAACATCTTGGCATCCTCATATTTCTTTTCAGAGGTGATGCCATCTTTAAGCAATGCTTCTGTTTCTACATAAGTATAGGTATTGCCTTCTATCTTACCGGAATAGTAGCACCATACAATGGCTAAGTCCTTTATTTCATTTGAGCGCAAATCCGATAGCTTTGCCAAAGGATGATTCAAAATGAATTGCGCTTTTTCCTGTTGCTCTTTATTAAATATATGTTCCATAGTTTATGGTCAAATCTTGTTATTTCCTATAATACTCTTATTTTCATAATACTTAATCCTGCCTTTAAGTTCATCAATATCTTTCTTAATGGAATCAGAGATAGGAATATTATGCTTATCCAAAAAGGCTGTGAGCTTTTGAAGTTCTTCCTGTACTTCCATTTTTCGGATGCCGTAATAATAGGTAGAAGTGAAATCAAATTCATCTTTAGTCATCAATACCCGTGCCACATCTTTAGGAGTAGTCTTGTCGGTGATATGAATATCTGTTTCAAGCATCGAAGATATATATTTTAAATCCGAAGCATCAGGACTATACTGTTTTTTTAGTACATCGAAATAGGAATTAAACTTTTGTTTCATAGTATCCCATTCAAGTTTTACCATTCCGAAGCCATGAATCGAGTAAGCTATCACCTTTTTAATAAGTCCTTCCAGTTCTTCCTTACTGATGCAAACACCATCTGATGCACCAGCAGAATAGTTATCGAAAAAATAGGCTGGTTCTACATTAAAATATTGAGCCATACTTAATAATGTGTCTATTTTAGTAGAGTTAGCCTTGATGATTTTATGCAAACTCTGCTCCGTCATACCTAACTCAATGGCAGCCTGTTTCATTGTTACGTTTTTCTTTTCGCACAACTCTTTTATTCTTTCAAGATGAACCATATAAGTGTACTTAAAAGTCAAATGCTAAACTATTAGTTTAGCATTTAATATGTTATTTCTATATTTGCAGTATCAAAGATAAGAAATAAAATTTAGTGTTCAAATAATAAACAGATTTTCTAACTAAAAAAGTAGAAGTATGGAAACAGTAATTGTAACTACAGAATCCGCTATCGAAAAGATAATGGAAAGAGTACTGGATAAGAAGTTGCCAAGGCCTCCTGAATCGGATGTCGAAAAGACTTATAGTATTAATCAAGTAGCCAGAATGATGGGACATTCGCACAAAAAGATTTCAGATCTTGTGGCGGCAGGCGTACTAAAAGCTACTGCCGATAACCGAGTTTTTGAGAGTTCTATTAAAGAGTACAATAACAAGTAAAGCCAATTACTAAACAAAAAGTCGAACTAAAATTTCTTTTTCATCCACCACCTGAAAGAGTAAGGTAGCGTTTCCGCAAGGAGCGCTACCCAACAAAAGAACTGAAATGACAATATCCAAAGAAACATCACAGCAGCAAGAAATTGGTTTCCCTATATCTGTTTTCCCTGAACCCATAAGGGAAATTATTAACGAAACCAGATCTAGCCTGAACTATCCGACTGACTTTATTGCTTTTACTATCTGTTTTACCCTATCCATAGGTATAGGCAACAAGTTTGTAGCGAAAGTTAAGGAAGGCTGGGACGAGCGTGCTATATTGTATATGGCAATTATCGGGCGTTCGGGCGTGAATAAAAGCCATCCGCTTAGCTTTGCCATGCAGCCCTTGTTTGAATTGGATATAAAATCATCCGTAAAATATCAGAAAGAACAAAAAGAGTACGAAAAGCTACTCTTTGCCAGTAAAAAAGCAAAAGAGGATAAAGAACCGAAAGATCAGGTAACAGAGCCCAACTTGAAGAAGTTCATTGTGTCGGATATTACCCCCGAACGGCTTATCACCATCCATCAGGATAATAAAAGAGGAATCTGTTTGTATGTAAACGAACTCATGTCGTGGCTCAAAAATTTCAATCGCTACAACAGCGGTTCAGAAGAACAGTTTTGGCTATCCGTATTTAGTGGCAAACCTATTATATTGGATAGGCAGGGAAATAAGAGTTCTGCTTTTATCAGGCACTCTTTCATTTCTGTGATTGGTACGATACAAAATATAAGTCAACTTTTTATTGCATTATAGATATTAGTTTTACCCACGTGCATAACAGAACTATGTGTAAAATTGCTAACTTTGCGTATATCTTACGAATATGGAAAAACTGAATACATATATCAACCATACAGATTACTCAGGAATCAAAAACTTCTTTCTTGAAAAAGGGAAAAAGCAGATTTTCCGGAGAAAGGACTACTTTGTGCAACAAAACTCGATTTCACTTTATGCCGGTTATATTGAACAGGGTATATTTCATTATACTCGTGTTGACAGCAGTGGAAAAGAACATGTTGTGGGATATTCATTTGAAAATGAATTTATTTGCGACTATTCTTCTTTCATCAAAAAAACAGAATCGTTGGTTAGTATCTGTGCACTGACGGAGTGTACGGTGTATCTTATTTCCCTGAACGAGTATTTGGAATATGCCAATACATTCCAGAATGGAGTGCATTTTGGCTTTCAAGTAGCCAATGAACTATTCGAAATGTATTATAAAAGACTATTGGCTCTATATTGCGAAAGTCCCGAACAACGCTATATCAACCTGATGAGACAATGTCCGGAGTTGAAAGAAAAAGTTCCATTGAAAGAAATTGCCTCTTTTCTTGGAATTAGCCCGGAAACCGTTAGCCATATCAGAAGAAAATTGCTTTTTGAGTAAAAGTCTTGAAGTTCTCCAAGATTTTTCTCCTTTATATTGCCGTATTTTGTACCATTATAAAGAGGAACATCATGAAAAAGCACAGTTTAATCTTATCCATTTTATGTATAGCGTTCAGCTTGAAGGCGCACGCACAAGTTAGTATAGATAGCTTGTTGGCTCATGCTGCAAAGCAGTGGGCAGGATTTCCAATGGAATCAATCTATCTCCAAACAAGCAAAGATACGTACGAAACCGGAGAAGACCTGTGGTTTAAAGCCTACCAACTGGATGCACAATCTTTTGGATTGTCCGATAAAAGTAAAACACTCTATTTGCAGATGATAAGCCCGAAAGATAGCGTGGTGTGGCAAGAGAAATATCCGGTTGAAAACGGTATAGTATCCGGTCATGTGTATGTAGATGAAAAATTATCCGAAGGAGATTATTCATTACAAGCCTATACAAAGCATTCTTTCTACCAAAACGATACAACAGGAATAATCTCTGCCCGAAAGGTAAAGATAGTGAAGAACATAGCTCATTTAGCAACATCGGAGGCTATCAAAGATAGTACTTTCCGCTTTGAAGTGTTTCCCGAAGGTGGCAACCTTGTTTCTGGTATTCCTACTCAATTGGCATTTAAAGCGACCGATGGCAAAGGAAATCCAGTGTTTATAGAAGGAACTATTTATCAAGATGATGAAGTATTGAATCGTCTGAAAAGTGTACATAATGGGATGGGAAGTGTTTTATTCACTCCGTACCATGACAAAGCCTATAAAATTGTACTAAGCAATGGCAAAAGCTATTTATTACCTAAGATTCATCCGGCAGGAATGGTCTTGCGGCTGACTAAACAAGATAAAAAGCAGTTGAGTTTCCTTGTTTCCCAAAGTAACAATCTGCCCAATCAAGAGGTTTACCTTGTAGGACAAATGCGAGGAATGGTGTGTTGTATGGCGAAAGGTGTTTTGAAAGACAACCTGAAAATTTCTATTCCAACGGACAACTTTTTCTATCAGGGAATAGCAGAGTTTACCTTGTTCGATACTTCCATGCAGCCCATTGCGGAAAGATTAGTATATGTTCACCCCGAAAAGAAGCTATATATCACAGCCGAACCTAAAAAAAAGAGCTATGCAATTCGTGAGAAGGCAAGTATCAAAATTAAAGTAACCGATAATGAGGGTAAACCAATCCGGGCAAATCTTGGTATAAGTGTGTACGACCAGGCTTATAATAATCCTGCCAATCCTACGAATATAGTATCTTACTCTTATATGTCCTCCCAAATAAGAGGTAAAATTTACGATCCAACGTATTATTTTGATGAAAGAAATAACGGACGAACAGAAGGTATGGAGTTATTGTTGCTTACACAAGGGTGGCGGCGCTATGTATGGGGGATGAAGCAACCTACCTATCCAGGGAAACCTTTTCTGAATGACGAAATAAAAGGTATTCAAACCCTCAAAAGTAAAAAGAAGAGTGAGCAGAATCAACGGACAGAGCAGCTTATTCAGATTTCCGGTGCAGAGGGAAACTCTCTATTCATTTGGGCAGATTCTACAGGGCGCTTTACAGTGGGTACGGAAGTGATGAAAGGGTTACGGGGAGGATATGTGTACTTAAAACCTATGCTGTCGAAAGAGTTTAAGCCTATATTGGAACTAACAGATTATTTTCCTCTGATAGATAGCATGAAAAGGTATAGACCGGATTATTATCCAATTGCAAATTTATCCCAATCAAAGAATAAACAGGAACTTGATTTGCCTGTGATAAGTAGTGACAGCACGATATTACTGAATGAAGTGACAGTAACAGCAAAAGGATATAGGCCATTTAGGGATAAGATGATGGGACGGTTGGATAGCTTGGCAAAAATAGTGAATAATGCTTATGTATGTACAACTTGTAACTATCTAATAAACTACAAAACTGATTACAGTGCACATCATAACGAATTTGGACATTGCCCTGCCAAAGGGCGGAAACAACCGATTAATGGAGAGAAATATGAAATTGCAAAATTCAAATACTATAAAGATAATTTTTTTATGGTTGAAGATCGACAGACTATTATTTACCAAGGTCCTCTTTTCACTGAAGAAGAACTCCTCCGTATGAACAACCTTTGGCGTACCAAAAGCTATTACCCAGTACGCGAATTTTACCAACCCGACGAAACAGATATGCAACTATCTATACCTGACGCTCGCAATACCCTGCTTTGGCAACCCTCCATTATTACCGATGAAAAAGGTGAAGCTACAGTCTCTTTCTATTGTTCAGACGTAAACACCGGATTTTTAGGAGTAGTAGAAGGTGTCGACGGTTCTGGATTATTGGGAAATACGAATTGTGAATTTAGAGTAATAAGAAAATAAACACAAAATAGATTTATTCAGGAAACGAAACAAAAACTGACGAAAAAAGAAAGTATTTTTCCTTTCGCCAGCTTTTGCTTCATTCGCATTTTATTTGCATTTATAGTTTATTATAAATCAAATATTTAAGTACCAGAATGCGGAAAGTGTGGAAAATGCGCCCATATTATACCACCCACTTATCCCGCACCTCCTTCACAATATCCTCATCATGCAAGTGCGTATAAATATCCTTGATGTCATTACCCTCTGCGTGCCCCATGATTCGCCCGGCTATCCCGTCACGAACACCTTTTTTCGTTGCTATCGTTCGAAAACTGTGGCGGGCTCGATGAAAGGTCAAAAAATTCTCCATAACAATCGTGTCTGCCTTCTGATAAACTTCACTGATGGCTTTGTTGTAGTAGTAACAACGAGGTTCGGAAGCACATACCGTATTCGATATTTTATTCCAATACTTAGGTAATACCGCTATGTTCATGCTGATTAAAGTAGAACGACGGTAGGCAGTGTAACGCAAACAAACCATTTGTTTGCCTTCTTTGGTTGCGTAGTCTTTGCGCAACTCAATTTTAATCGTAGCTTTCATTACAATTTTTCGCTGTTTTACTGTAAAATAATTGTAAAATAAAAGCTGAAAACTATGAAATTTCTTCTTCTAATCCTTCCACCACAGAGGACGTAAGTTACTGAAAAACAAAAGGATTAGAAATTTCCATTCTAATCCTTTCTTGCTTTTGGAGGTTCCTGGCGGATTCGAACCGCCGTACACGGTTTTGCAGACCGCTGACTAAG
>OGZA01001032.1_pt1 | contig 19832 bp, 14 predicted proteins | sample 1576591 | NCBI WGS metagenome assembly OGZA01 (sample SAMEA3541565, study PRJEB24748) | human gut metagenome | biome: human gut; feature: human-associated habitat; material: faeces | place: China | collected 2012
ATTCAAAAACGCGGTAAAGCTCTGGGCCGTCATGGCCTTGAACCACCGCATAAAGTGGCTGGCACTGCACCCGCAGGCGGCGGCCGCGCGGTCGATGGAAATATCTTCCATGTAGTGCTCCTCCACCAGCTGCAAAGCCGTCTTTAACCGCCGGGTGTCGGCGTTGTCGACGGGGGGCAGGTCGCCTTCGCGGCCCACTAAAGCCGCCAAAAACAACAGCAGTTCGCCCTTTATGCACAGCTCGTAGCCAATGTCCTTTATCTTATTAAATTCCTCGGCTGCGCGCAGACAGTTTGCCGCCCAGTCATAACTCCAATCATCGGGCGTTAAACGCATGGGCAGGGCCAGGCGGCCGCTTTGCAGGGGCAGCAGGTATTTTTCCGCCGCCACGTCGCCGCTGCCGCCCAGCAGCTCCAAATCGAAAATGATATTTTCGTACTCCATCCGCTCATTGTCCAGCTGGCGCAGGGCATGCAGTACGCCGGGGGCAAACACATAGATGTCCCCCGCCGCGGCGGTGTAGCTGGTCAGACCCGCCTGCACGATGCCTCGTCCTTTTTTTACGAACACCAGCTCCATGCTGTCCTGCCAGTGCAGGGCCACCTGGGTAAAATCCTGTGGGATGGCGCAGGGATAGATGTTGAACGGGAACCACGCTGCGCCGTGCTTTTTGGTCTCCCGCAAAGTTGGTTGATTTTCCATATTTTCGCCCTCCATGATAGGATTGTACCATAAGTTGCAGGGATAACGCAAGAATCCGCCCCTAAAAATGTGGTATACCTTAAGCATAGCAAACAAACATAAAGCCAAACGCAAACCACATGGAGGGATACGTTATGAATATGACCGCTGCCATCGAAGCCCTGACCGGCAAAGCCCTGGCCGAAAGCACCGACCAGGAGATCTACCTCGCCCTGCTGGACATCGTCCGCGAGCAGAGCGCCGAAAAGGTCCGGCCCGTCACCGGCCGCAAGCTCTACTACATCAGCGCCGAGTTCCTGATCGGCAAGCTGCTGTCCAACAACCTGATCAACTTAGGGCTGTACGATGACGTCCGCGACGCTTTGGCCGCTGCGGGCAAGAACCTGTCCGACATTGAGGAAGTTGAGCCGGAGCCGAGCCTTGGCAACGGCGGTCTGGGCCGCCTGGCCGCCTGCTTCCTGGATTCGCTGGCCACCCTCAACCTGCCCGGCGACGGCGTGGGCCTGCGTTACCACTTCGGCCTGTTCCACCAGTCCTTCGCGAATGGCGTGCAGAACGAGCTGCCCGACCCCTGGCTGACCAACCACAGCTGGGCCGAAAAGACCGACATCACCTACCCGGTGGAGCTGGCAGGCAAGGCGTACACCGCCCGGCTGTACAAGCTGGCCGTCACCGGCTACGAGGGCCGCACCAACACCCTGAACCTGTTTGACCTGGACACCATTGATGAAAGCATTGTGCATGACGGCATCCAGTTCGATAAAACCGCCATTGCCAAAAACCTGACCCTGTTCCTGTACCCGGACGATTCCGACGAAGCAGGCCGCATGCTGCGCATCTACCAGCAGTACCTGATGGTCAGCGCCGGTGCCCAGCTGATTTTGGCCGAATGCGCCGCCCGCGGCTGCAACTACCATGACCTGGCCGATTACGCCGCCATCCAGATTAACGATACCCACCCCAGCATGGTTATCCCCGAACTGATCCGCCTGCTGGGCGAAAAGGGCATCAAGTTTGACGAAGCCGTCAAGATCGTAACCGACACCTGCGCTTACACCAATCACACCATCCTGGCCGAAGCGCTGGAAACCTGGCCGCGCAGCTATCTGGACAAAGTTGTGCCCCAGCTGATGCCGGTGATTGAAAAGCTGGATGCTGCCGCCAAAAAGCGCACCAATGATACCGGCCTTGCCATCATTGACGCCGACGACCGCGTGCACATGGCCCACATGGACATCCACTTTACCCATTCCACCAACGGCGTTGCCGCCCTGCACACCGAAATTTTGAAGGAATCCGAGCTGAACGGCTTCTATAAGCTGTACCCGGAAAAGTTCAACAACAAAACCAACGGCATCACCTTCCGCCGCTGGCTGCTGGAATGCGACCCGCGCCTGACGCAGGTGCTGGAAAAGCACATCGGCTCCGGCTTCCGCAAGGATGCCGCCGAGCTGGAAAAGCTGCTGGCGTTTGCAGGCAATGAGGTCGTGCTGAACGAGCTGACCGCCGTAAAGACCGCCAACAAGCAGGAGCTGGCAGACTGGCTGCTGCACACCCAGAATGTCACGGTGAACACGAAGGCTGTCTTTGATATTCAGTCCAAGCGCCTGCATGAGTACAAGCGCCAGCAGCTGAACCTGCTCTACCTCATCCACCAGTATTATGAAATCAAGGCAGGGCACCTGCCCGCTGTGCCGCTGGTCAGCATCTTTGGCGCCAAGGCGGCACCGGCCTACATCATCGCCAAGGACATCATCCATGCGCTGCTGACCTTCTCCAAGGTCATTGCGCAGGACCCCGAGGTTTCCCCTTGGCTGCAGGTGGTGTTTGTCGAAAATTACAATGTGACGGCAGCTGAAAAGCTGATCCCTGCATGTGATCTGTCCGAGCAGATCAGCCTTGCCTCCAAGGAGGCGTCGGGTACCGGCAACATGAAGTTCATGCTCAACGGCGCACTGACCCTTGGCACGATGGACGGCGCGAATGTCGAGATCAGCCAGCAGGTCGGCAACGACAATATCTACATCTTCGGTCAGACCTCCGATCAGGTCATCCACCGCTACGACGCCGGGGACTATATTGCTGCCCAGTGGTATGAGGGCGACCCCAACATCCGCCGCGCCGTGGATTTCCTGACCAGCCCGCAGATGCTGGCCGCCGGGCATGAGGAAAACCTCAAGCGCCTGCAGAATGAGCTGATCCACAAGGATTGGTTCCAGACCCTGCCGGACTTCAACGCCTATGTGGTGCGCAAGGGACAGGCGCTCAGCGACTACGCCTGCGACCCGATGGGCTGGCGGCGCAAGTGCCTTATCAACATTGCTAAGGCAGGCTTCTTCTCCAGCGACCGCACCATTGCGGAGTACGACCGCGACATCTGGCATCTGGGCAAATAATACCAAATCTGCTAAGAGGCATCGCTTTTCCGGCGATGCCTCTTGGTTGTTTTTGCTTGAGATTGTTTCCCTATGACGGTCACAGCGTTTTGAAGCGGGTGGGGGAAATGCCGTATTCCTGCTTGAAGGCCCGGTAAAAGCCGGAATAGTCTGAAAAGCCCACGGATTCAGCCACAGTATCCAATGCGGTGCCTTCCTTGATGAGCGTCTTAGCAGCAATAAGCCGCCGCTGGGTCACAAAACGGTAGTAGCTGACCCCCATACGCTTGCGGAACAGCTGGCTGACCGTGCTGGCGCTGACATGAAACTGGCGGGCCGTGTCATCCAGCGTGATATGCCCGGCCAGATGATCCTCGACATAAGACATGATCTCGTCCAGCAACTCCCGCTTTTCAGCGGCAGGCTGGGCAACGCGCCCGCCGCCGAAATCCCGCCGCAGCGATACAAACAGCTGCAGGGTATTGGCAAATACCGCAGCCTCCCAGCCCGGCTCTGCGGCCGTGTACTCCCGCACACCGCGGCGGAACGCAGCTTCATAGGCGGCGATGCTGTCGGTGGGCAGATCACCGGTGCGCAGCATACAGGGCAGGCGGTTCAATTCGTCCAGATCCGGCCATTGTGCGCGCAGCAGCTCCACACAGGCGGGACTGACCCAGATAACGATACGGGCGTACTTTTCCTGCAGGCGTTCAAGAAACAACGGCCGATGGCTGACACCCGGCGCGATAAGCAATATATCCCCGCGCTGTATCCGGTAGCGGCGGGTGCCGATCAGATATTGCAGGTTGCCGCTGCGGATAAATATGATCTCATAGTAGACATGGCTGTGCAGACCCACCACATCCTCCGTGGTGCTTATATCCTCCTGCGTCTGTACCAGCGGATCGTCCATCTCAATTTCCTGATAGAAGTTTCCCGAGTTGAAATGCAGCATCTCCAGCAGCTTTTCCTGCCGCTCCCGATTGCCGGAGTTCTCTCCCATGACGATGCCCAGCGCCCGGGCCTGCCGTGCGATTTCGTGCAGTTTCACAAAAATTATCCTCTCTCTTTGTGTAATTCAGATATAGTATACAGTAAAATTGCCGGATTTGCAATATAGAATGTCATTTTTGCAATTTATATTTCCGTTTTTGCACTGTATAATAAGGACAACAAAAGCAGGTATGTGTTGCGGCAACCTGCACAGAAATTGTAACCCGCATCCAAAAAGGAGGATATTATGGCAAAGACAAAGACCCCGAGCGGTCTGTCCATGAAGCACAAGATCGGCTACGCCTGCGGTGACCTGGGCGGCTGCATGACCTTCGCGCTGATGGGCTCCATCGTCACCCGCTACTACACGAATGTTCTGCAGGTCAACACCGTTGTGCTGGCTACGATGCTGCTGGTCTGGAATGTATGGGACGCCGTCAACGATCCGCTGATGGGCGCCCTGATGGACAAGGTGTTTGCAAAGCACCACGGTCAGGGCGGCAAATTCCGCCCCTGGCTGCTCCGCTCCGCCCCCTGCGTGGCGATCACCTTTATCATCTTCTTCACGGTTCCCACCTACTTCAAGGGCGTCACGATGCTGGTCGTGCTGTTCTTCTGCAAGATCCTGTATGAAGGCTTCTACACGATGTTCAACATCCCGATGGGCTCGATGCTGTCCGCCATGGCAGATACCGACGGCGAGCGCGCCGCCCTGTCCAGCGCCCGCGGCTTCGGCAGCATGATCGGCAACATCATCCCGATGATCATCATGCCCCAGCTGCTCGCCAAGTTCGGCGATACCAGCAAGGCCTTCGGCATCGGTGCGACCCTCTGCGCCATTGTCGGCTTTGTGTTCTGCATGCTGCACTATGCCTGGACTGAAGAGCGACATGTCAGTGTTGCCCCCAGCGAGAGCAATGACAGCGTTAAGCTGACCGACATTCTGAATGTTTTCCACGTAAACCGGCCGTTTCTGGCGCTGTGCATCCACGGCATCTGTATCTGCACGATGCAGTATGTCAGCAGCACGCTGGGCACCTACATGTACGGCGATGTGCTTGGCAACATCGGCATGATGAGCATGGCCAGCGCCGTGAGCATGCCTCTTGGTATTCTGGCACTGATCATCACCCCCAAGATCGCCGACAAGGTCGGTCTGGAGCGTATGATCCGCATCTGCCTGCTGACAGCCTCCGCCATCTACTTTGTGCTGTTCGGCGCACTGATGGTTGTTTCCGTCCAGGCAATCGCCTACATGCTTATCAGCTCCATCGCAATGGGTCTTGCCAGCGTGTCCATCTACATGCAGTGGGGTCTGGTAGGTGAGGCCATCGACTACAACGAGATGATCACCGGCAAGCGCACCGAAGGTTCCATCTACGGCACCTTCAATCTGACCCGCCGCATCGGCCAGACTGTGGGCAACTCCGCCGCCGTGCTGGCGCTGGGCTGGATCGGCTATCAGGCCGGCGCTGCCACCCAGACCGCAGGCACTCTGACGGGCATCAAGGCGCTGGTCGTGCTGATCCCCGCTATCTTCATTCTGGGCAGCTGGATCGCCTTCCGCTTTGTCTGGAACATCACCCCTGATGTGCGCGCCAAGATGGCCGCTTTCAAATCCGGCAAGGAGACCCCTGCCGCTGAATAACGCCTGATCCCGGGGCTGTGCGGCAATCCTGCGCAGCCCCTTTCCTGATTGGAGGTAACGATTATGAGGACTCGTATTTTGCCGAAGATGCTCAACAGCGAGGTCGAGGAATATCTGCAGCATAACGACATCATCATTGTGCCGGTCGGCACGGTCGAGATGCACGGCGGCTTTCCACTGGACAGCGAGACCGTCATCAGCGAGGCATACGCCCTGCGGATGGCCGAGGCCTGTGACGGCCTTGTGCTGACCGGACTCCCGTATTTCTATGCCGGGGCGACCGCCTCGGGCCGCGGCACTGTGCAGGTCAGCGTGCGGCAGGGGATAGACTACCTGTCCGCCATCGCCCACAGTCTGCTGCGTCAGGGCTTCAAGCGGCAGATTTACATCAGCTTCCATGGCCCTGCCCACATGACCTGCAGCCCCATGGTGCGGGATTTCTTTGATGAGACCGGCGTCCCCATCCTGTATATGGACCTGAGCCAGCAGCTAGGCAAACTGGCCAAGGATCTGTTCACCTCGATGGACTGTTTCCACGCCATCACAGTCGGGGCATACCAGATCATGGGTCGTTTGGAGGATATTCCGCTGACCACGGCGTATGCGGAGCCGATGCAGCAGAGCTGTGCGCCGTTTAATGACCTGTTCGGGCTTGCGTATCAGAGTGCAGCCATCGGTTATTGCTTTGCCAAGCAGAGCGACCATATGCCGACCACCGCCATCCCTGATGCGGCCGCCCGCCAGCGCCTTGCCGATGAGGGACAGTCCATTCTTGAAAAGGCTGTGGCCGCCATGGATATGCCCCATGTGGTGGAGCAGATGCGCAAGCTGGAAGACTACAACAACGAGGTAGAAAAGACCCACCCTTGGATGCCCAGCGCCTACAATAAAAAGGAGAACTGATCTTATGAGCGAGCAAAAATATCTGCGCGAGACCCCCTGCGGCACGATCTGCGGCACCGACTGCCAGTGGCCCGGCGTGGCTGCCTACAAGGGGATCCGCTACGCCACAGCCGAGCGCTGGGCTTATCCCGAGGCTGTGACCCACTGGGACGGCGTCTATGAGGCCACCGCCTACGGTGCCTGCTGCTACCAGCCGCGCTCCTTTTACAACGAAGCCGAGATGCCGGAAAAAGCCTTTTATTATAAGGAGTTCCGACTCGGCGAGACCTATACCTACAGCGAGGACTGCCTTTTTTTGAATATCTGGACCCCCGCCGATGCCGGGCCGGAAAGCAAGCTGCCGGTCATCTTCTACATTCACGGCGGCGGCTTCAACGGCGGCTGCGGCCACGAAAAACACTTTGACGGGCCCGAGTGGCCCACCAAGGGCTGCGTAGCCGTGACCATCAACTACCGCCTTGGCCCTCTGGGCTTTGTCTGTCTGGATGCGCTGCAGCAGGAGGCCGGCCACACCGGAAACTATGCGCTGTTTGACCAGCTGACGGCCCTGCAGTGGGTGCGTGCCAACATTGCGGCCTTCGGCGGCGATGCCGACAACATCACCATCATGGGGCAGAGCGCCGGTGCGATGAGTGTGCAGCAGCTCTGCCTGAGCCCGCTGACGGAAGGTCTGTTCGCCAAGGCAGTTATGAGCAGCGGCGGCGGTGTCTCGAAGATGCTGACTGCCAAGCCCGCGGCAGAACAGTATGGTTTCTGGAACGCGGTCATGGAAAAGGCCGACTGTGCCGATCTGGATGCATTCCGTAAGCTGCCCACTGCCGAGCTGTTTACAGCATGGCAGGCTGCCAAAAAAGAGTGCAAGAACAGCATGTCGGCCAATGGTCCGGTGCAGGACGGCGTATTCATCTGCAAGCCCGCCACCGAGGTAATCGCAGCAGGGGAGCAGCGGCATATCCCGTACCTTATCGGCGTGACCAGTCAGGACATGATGCCGCCTATCCTCTATAAAATGGCAGGGGACTGGTGTCGCACGCAGGCAGCCCAGAACGGCCCGGCCAGCTACGAATGGTTCTTTGACCGCCAACTGCCCGGTGATGCCTGCGGTGCATGGCACAGCAGCGATCTCTGGTACTGGTTCGGCACGCTCGACCATTGCTGGCGCCCCTTCACAGCTCAGGACAAGGTGCTGAGCGCTCAGATGGTGAGCTACCTCACAAACTTTGCAAAGCACGGTGACCCCAACGGCACCGATGTACCCGTCTGGCTGCCTATTGATGCTGCACAGCACAAGGTCCTGCGTCTGGGTGAGCAGCCCGCCCGCATGGGCAGTGCCTCGATGCCGAAATTGGTCTGGACGATGCTGACCAACAAAGCGGTCGGCGAATAACCGCTGCATAAGCAATGCGCACACGACTCTCTCTGAGAATTGTGTGCGCATTGCTTTTTGTATTCCTACTAACAAAAAAGCCGTATGCCGGCAATTCCGGCATACGGCAATGGGATGCTATATGAGATTTTACTTCTTGATCTTGATCAGCTGGGCGTTGATGCTGTTCAGGAACTTATCGCCCAAGGAGGAATCGGGCATCATCTCGCACATGACCTTGGGGCTCATCTTCTTGAGCATATCCCACATGCCGACACCCGGCTCGATGGAGAAGTTGGTGGTCAGCTTAACGGCTTTTGTCACGATGGCAAAGGCTTCCTCATTGTGGGACAGCTCGTCCAGACTGTCGTTGACATTGTAGTAGCCCTCGGGGAATTCCATCGGGGCATCCAGATCCAGGCTGCCTACCTGCTGGAACCAGTTGGCAACACCCTCGACATGCTCGGTGAATTCGGGCAGGACGTAGCTGGCGGGTTCCTTCTCGACCTTTTCCAGTGTGATGCAGTCGCGGGCATCCTCGGTGATGGCCATCAGGGTGTTGAAGCCGGGCTGCAGGGCAACCTCAAAGCGGAAGATACGGTGAGCCTGCTGCTTGCCGATCTCCTTGCCGTTCAGGAACAGCGTTACCTCGTCCTGATTGGAGTAGACCTTGACCTCGATGGTCTCACCGGCGCGCTGGGCGTAGCGGCGGCCCACAATGTGAACCATCGGCTCCTTGAACCAGTACGCCTGATAGAGGTAGAAGCTCTCCTTGCGGGTCTTGCGGTCGATGGTGACCAGACCCTTGTTGTTGCGGCCGCCGACGCCGCCCTCGTTACGGGCTGCGCAGCCGAAGTCGAACATATTCCAGACATGGGTGGCCCAGATCCAGGGGCGGTCCTCAAAGACCTGCGCCATATGCTCATGGTACATGGTCTGGTATTCCTCGCTGTAATCCTTGCGCTGCGGGTTGCTGCTGTGCCAGTTCACGATGCCCTCACAGCCGTATTCGGACACGCCAAGGCAGATGTCGGGATGCTCGGCATGGAACTTATCCAGCCACGGGCCGTTGTCCTCGATCTTGCCGCCGTACCAGCCAAAGTAGTGGTTGTAACTTTCCAGATCGGTGATGTGGTGCATGGGGCCCTCGGTCGGGGTGTGGGAAACATGGGCGATGGTGGTCAGGCGGGTCGGGTCAAGCTCCTTGACCAGCTTCTGCAGGTCGTGGTGACGATCGACCAGCTCCTGACTGATGCCGCCGATGAGGATCTCATTGGAGATGCCCCAGAACATGATGGAGGGGTGGTTGTAGTTCTGAATGACCAGCTCCTTCATCTCCTGACGGCAATGCTCATGGGCAGCGTCACCGGGCTTGAATACGCTGATGAAGGGAATCTCGGCCCAGACGGCGAAGCCCAGCTCGTCACATGCGTCGTAGAAGTCCTGGCTGTGCTGATAGTGGGCCAGACGGATCGTGTTGGCGCCCAGATCCTTGATGATCTGCGCGTCCTCATAATGATCCTCAGCGGTCAGGGCATTGCCCTTGTACGGGCGGTCCTGATGGCGGGAACCGCCGCGCAGCGGGGTAGCCACACCGTTGATGGAGAAGCCGCCGTCAGGAGTGACCGCAAAGCTGCGCACACCGGCATTGAGGATGATCTCGTCATAGGTCTCATTGCGGCGGTTCAGACGGGCGGTGACGGTGTAGAGGTTCGGCTCGTCCATGCTCCACAGCACGGCCTCAGGGACATGCAGAGTGACAGCCGTGTTGTCAGAGGGTCGCACGGCACCGGAGATCTCCCAGCCGTAGGGATCCTCAAGGATGTACTGGACGGTGAAGTCATCGCCGGCATTGGTAACGAAGGCCTGCACGGTGAAGTCCGCGCCGCCGTCCTCGGTCGGCTTGGGGGTGACCATGATGCCGGGGCCGCCGTAATAGTCCAGATCAAAGTGGGTCTCGGGGACGCTGATGAGGTTGACACCGCGGTACAGGCCGCCGTAGAAGGTAAAGTCAGCGGAGGCGGGGTACATCGTGGGAGTATCCTCGTTGCTGACCTCGATGCTGATCTCATTGTCACCGGCAACGCAGAGGTCGGTGATGTCAGCGCGGAAGCATTACCAGGATGTGAAGGCCATATACAACGCGGCGAACAGGGGCGGCGCCCGCGGCCGTGAGCTCTATGAAAAAACTTTCGAGGTTGCAACAGGGCATAAAGGAGAGTAAAGCATGGCGGACGCAGCTGATTTTGACCGGCAGATGGCGGCGCAGAATGCCCGGGGGGAAGAAATCCTATGGCACGAAGTTCCCAACGAAAACATTCTGGTGGAAGGTTTGGGCTTTTTTGCAGAGGAAAGGCGATGGAACCGCCTCCCCCAATCTCTTTCCGGTATGCTGCAGGCCCAGCGGCCGGCGCTGATCGAATTGTCTTCTCACATGGCGGGTGCCTGCCTGCGCTTTCGGACTGACAGCCGGGCAGTGTGGGTAAAGGCGGCGGTAAACGCGGCTCCCTATATGGCGCATATGACTCCGGCGGCCCAGTGCGGGTGCGACTGCTATTTGAGGGCTTTGCCCGACATGGCCTGGCAGTTTGCAGGGCTGACAAAGTTTTCGCCGCAGGAGGACTCCTTTTGCTGCGAACTGGCGCGGGACCTTCCGCCGCACACCGAGGTGCTGGTGTATCTGCCGCTGTATATTGGCATTCGGTCGATTGCAATCGGCCTGGAAAAAGGGGCGCAGATGCAGCCGGCATTGCCCCGCAAACATCGCAGGACCATCGCCTTTTATGGCACTTCCATCACCCAGGGAGGTTGTGCCTCCCGGCCGGGTATGGCGTATCCGGCCATTTTGTCCCGGGAACTGGACCGGGAAGTGTACAATTTGGGGTTTTCGGGCAATGGCGTGGGAATGTCAGGTCTGGCTTCCTGCTTTTGCAGCCTGCCCCGGCTGGGGGCGCTGGTGGTGGACATCCAGCCCAACGCCGGCCCCCAGGGGCTGCTGGAAACCAACCTGCCAGCCTTTCTGGATGCGGTGCGCGGCTGTGCGCCGCAGCTGCCGGTTTTGGTGCTTTCGGCAAGCTGGCAGACAAAATGCGGCTGGAACAGCACCGAAGCGGAACAGTTTGCGCGGGAAGAGCGTTTTCAGCAGCAGGAGGTGGAACGCCGGAAATCCCGGGGAGATAGCTTTATCTGGTTTGCATCGGCACGGGATATGTTGGAAACGGTTGCAAAGGAAACCACCGTGGACGGCGTCCATTTGACCGATCTGGGCTTTTGGCTGCTGGCTCAAAAACTGCGGCCGCTGCTGTGCCGGATGCTGGAACAAGGACAGACAAACGAATAAAAACCATATAAGAAACACCCCGCAGGGGAAAAGCTGCCCAATGGCTTTTCTGCTGCGGGGTGCTTTTTGTAAAAAGCGGCCAAGCAAAATTTTTGCTGGCTCTGCCGGTGAAAAAAGTGTGGAAAACAGGGCGGGCAAAGGCCCTGTTTTTCTCGTTTTACCGGCAAAAATATTGCTGCGCATTTGAAAATTTTGTTTATTGCAACGTTGAAATCCGGTTCCTATAATGGGAATCAAATGCATGTGTCCTGTCTGCGCTGCTCCTGGAAAGGAATGCGGCTGGACGATCGGAAAATTTCAAAAAGAAAAAGGAGATGCAACCATGAAAAGCAACAAGCGAATGCAGGCGCTGCTGAGTACGGCGATGTGCGCGGCGATTCTGTTTTCCAATGCCGCCGCCGTATTTGCGGCCGAAGTTCCTCCCTTGCCGCGGAAGGAAGGCGAAAACCCTCTGGCGGAACAGTCGCCGGTCAACTTGCTCCGGCAGCCAGGCGCGGCGTCCTCCTACCAATACGGCGAGGATGCTCTGTATAATATGTCCAATTTTGACCTTTTGGGCAGTGATGTCAGTTCTCTGGACCTCGATTGCCAAAAGCTCACCGACGGCGTCAAGAGCAGCGCCGGTTCCATTGATTTTGACAGCGTAGTCAATTTTTATTCCAATTCCGCTTTCAACAATGCGGAAAATGGGGCAAAGTTCTCCAATCAGAACACGGTGGATTTTGACCTTGGCCAGCCGAAAACCATTGTGGAAGTAAATGCATTACTGACGGAACCGGATTTGAAGCCGGTGGGCGTATTGCCGCCCAGCCAGCCGCTACGCCGGTTCGCTGGGCCATATCGGCAAATACAGCGTCTATGTGTCGGCAGACAAAAACCAGTGGACCTGCGTTTTGGATGGGAAAAACTGCGGAGAAGACATTTCGGAGCAGACTGGCGCCTATGTGGCCCGGTATGCGGTTTCCGCGGACAAGGTGCCGGGGCACCCCGATGCCACCGGAATCTACGCGCAGTATGTGCGGATTGTGTTTGAAACAAATGCGCTGTGGGGCAATTATTCCTTCCTCACAGCGGAAGAAGTGGAGATTCTGGGGCAGGATGGCAAGGCCCAGGGCGCCTTTGAGCCCGCCGGCAAACAAGAACCTCCCGCCGCTGAGAATCTGGCGCGGACCGCCTCCTACACCTACTCGCCTTCCACCGAAAAATATGTGTTGACGGCGGAGAATGACCCGGCATATTCGTCGGATGCCGACTGCAAAAAGATGAACGACGGCGTTCGGGGAGATGCCACCGGGGCGGATATGACCAATTGGACGGTCTTTGAACCCATTCCCTGGATGAATCCCGGCAACGCTTCCAACTACAACAACGATCCCCTGTGCGCCATTTTTGACCTGGGCGCGCAGAAATCCATCACCGGGGTATCCACCGCTTCGCTGGTTACCCAGCAAATCAAGCAGAGTGCCAACCTTCAGATCTATGTTTCCAACGACAAGCTGGACTGGTTTGAGGTTTCCAAAAAGAACGGCTACGACCAGCAGGAGCCTGTGAACGGGGTGGTGGAACTGTCCTGGGATGCGGCTACGGACAAGGTGAAGGATCATGCCGATGCCACCGCGGTATATGCCCGGTATGTGAAGGTCGTCTTTTCTTCGGTTTCTCCCGATGCGCCCAGCCAGCAGGTGGCGTTGGACGAAATTGAAATCCTGGGCAGCAGCGACCGAATGGAGGGCGCCTATGAGCCCAAAGCCGAGGAGATAACCGGCGACACCGATCCTCATTATCCCGACAACCTGGCCTATCGGAAGTCTTATGAGGTGCTCAATGCCAGCGCGGCGGGGGACAGCTCCTACCCTGACCCCAAAAAGACCAAGCTGACCGACGGCGTGGAGGCCACTGCGGATTATCTGGATGCCCCCTGGACCGCCTATTCGGCAGGCGCCTACCGCGAGTTTGTCATTGATTTGGGCGAAATCTGCTCCGTTTCCGAAGTGGAGTTCAACAATCTCAGCAACGACGGCATTGCGGCCAAGATGCCCGGGTCGGTGGATGTTTCTTTTTCCAAGGATAATGCCAGCTGGTCCACTTTGAAAAATGCGTTTCTGATTCCCGAGCGTCCCACCGAGGTTGCCAAGGTGCTTTACAACTGGAAGGCGGCGGACGACCCCTATGTGCCCAAAGCGGACGGACAGGCCACCGCAAAGGTGGAGGCCCGGTATGTGAAACTGCACGTTCCCATGCAGAACTGGTGCTTTATCGACGAGATCCGTGTGCTGGGCGAAAAGGGCGTGACCGACGATGCTGTCAGTCTGCCCATCGACGGCGAAATCGTGAAAACCTATATGCAGAAAGGCCCTCATACCGCCGGCATCGGCAATCTGGTGCTGCTCTATAACGGCTATTATGAAGATGGCTCCGGCAACTGGACGGCGGAAAACTGCATGCCCTATCTGGTCCATGAAGATCTCAAAACCGGAGAACTCGACACAATGTTTGACGGCGTTTTGCTGCTTGCCCTTCGCACGGAAGGCGGCGAACACACCTTCCAGGGCCCCTCTTCTGCAGCCGAAGCTGCGACTGTGGACGATTTTATCTGGTATCTGGAAAAAACTCTGGGCAAAAACGGAGATGTTGCCCAGCTGAACCAGGCTGCCAAGATGGCCGGAGAAAAATTGGGCGATCCCGACTACAAGCTGAAGGTCGTTTTGAACATTCCCGGAACCAGCGAAAAGCAGGTGGATTTTGGCGCACTGCCCGGAACCACCAAGTCGCTGAGCTTCTCGCCCGACATCAACCCCGACGGCTATATGGACGACCAGGTCGCCGCTATCAACTGGTACAACCAGGAATTGCTGCGGATGTGGGATGAAGGCAGCTTTGAATATCTGGAGCTGGCCGGCATCTATCTGGTGGAAGAAGGCATCAGCAAAATGACGCCGGTTTTGCAGTCGGTTGCGGATTTTGCCCATGGCAATGATCTCAAATACTTCTGGATTCCCTATATGAATGCTCCCGGATACAGCCAGTGGGAGCGGTGGGGATTTGACGCAGTGGCCTATCAGCCCAACTATATGTTCTCGTCGGACTCCACCACTGAGCGCCTGCAGAATGCCGCGCAGGCTGCCATTGAATACGGTATGGGCATCGAGCTGGAACTGGCGGGGCTCAACGAAGCCGGTGTCATTTCTCCCGATCGTTTCAACCGGTATATGGACTATCTGGAAGCCGGTGTGGACTATGGCTTTGATGGCGACAAGGCATATAAAGCCTATTATCAGGATACTTGCGCTTTGCTTTATGCCGCAAACAGCAATACCCCCAAAGTGCGCTATATCTACGACGCCACCTATCAGTTCATCAAGGGAACCTATGAAAAGGGGTATCTCCAGTACCTCAGCGAGGAAACCATCACACTGAATGATGTTTCGGATATTGGCACTGCCCTGGAAGCGATTGCAAAGAAGCTGGAAGCAGCATCGGAACAGGAAGAAATCCAGTATTTGGAAGGCCAAAAGGCCAAGCTGGAAAAGCTGCGGGACTATATCATGGCGATTCGGGAGGATATTGCCCAGTTGGTGGCCAGCTTTGAAGGGGTGACAGCCGACAATATCACAGAAGAACAGAAGATAGAGCTGAAAGAGCTGGTTGCCCGGATTCAGAACTATCTCAGCGGCCAGAACCTCACTTCGGCCCAGCGCTCCACCCTCACTAAAAAGCTGCAGCAGCTGTATGCGCTGGATGAGTCTGCGTTCAAGCAGTATACCATCACCATTGCCAAGATGACCAATGGCAGGATTGAAGCAGATCAGCAAAAAGCAATCGAAGGAACTACGGTCACTCTCACCGTCACTCCCGATTCCAATTATAAGCTCAAGGAGGGCAGCCTGCTGGTCAACGGCAAGGCGATTTCCGGTACCAGCTTTGTGATGCCGGCGGAAGATGTGACGATTACAGCGGAATTTGTGTCCACGGTTGTTTCGCCTGTGCCCACGCCCACTCCCACCCCCACCCCGGCTCCCTCTGCGCCAAACACAGCGCCGGTTCCCAACCAGCCGGCCCCCACCCCGGCAAGCACTTCAAAGCCGTCCACCATAACGGCAATGCCGCAAACGGGCGATACCTCCAATCCCACGCTGTATGTCGTGCTTCTGGTGGCATCTCTGCTCGGACTTGCAGTTGTATTTGTCTGCAAGAAAAGAAACGATAAGTAATCGGTTATAAAGACAATTACAGATTGTTTTTGGCCCGACAGCCACAATGAACTGCACCCCATTTGTTAGACAGTATGGTATACTATCTAACAAGTGGGGTGTTTTTCTATGCCAAAAGGAGTACCAAACAAACGATATACGCCGGAATTCAAAAAACTGGTGATTGAAACCATGCAGGAAGAGAAATTAAGTTACAGCGAAACCTGTCGTAGATTTGAGGTAAACAGCAGAGATCGAATCAAATCATGGGAGCGAATCTATCTGGAGGAAGGGCCGGAAGGCTTTGCCGTCGAACGGCGTGGCCGCAGCAGTAAGGGTCGTCCGCCAAAGCAGCTGCCGAAGCAGGTAGAAGAAGATCTGCTGGCCGAAGTGCAGCGACTGCGTGCGGAGAACGATTACCTAAAAAATTTGCAAGCCCTGGTTTTGGAAGACGAGCGACGCCAGCACAAAAAACGCTGGTAGTTCAAAAGCATGCAATCCAATTGGAGTTCTAAACGGGATTGGCTTCTGTTCCGAAACAAGCTTGCTGGATGGCAGGAGGCTTATATCGGGAGGCTGAACAAGGAATATATCGAATTGTTGCGTGGAGACGGTTCCGAAGCTGATAAGTTTTGGGAGTTATGCAAGCGCATCCGTGAGGATAGACGCTGTGCCGGCGTGCAGATCTCCATGAGAGGATCGGATCCTCTTCCAATCATCTGCCGTATGATCAATGAGGGAGTTATCACACTCGGCAATCTCGACGAGTTCAGTGCAGAACTGCGGGAGGTGGTGGCGACAATTACGGAGCCACATAGGGACATATAAAAAGGAAACTTGGTACATAAAACATCGACCCGTAGGCGCGATTGATACCGCAATGCCCACAGGCCATATACACAGGGCAGTGGCTTTGCGCAGCAAGGTCGCTGCCCTGCCGTCATTTTATAAACCATGTTGAACAGGAGGCTTATTTATGACCTATCTGCTCTATATGAAGCGCTCATTCACGCGCAGCCCCCACCGTCATGCGGTGCTGTTTGCGGTGCTGACCTGCGCGTTTCTGCTGCCGCTGCTAATTTCCATTTACCGGGACAGCAATGCCTGGGGTACGCGGCAATATCTTCTTGCCCGTTCCGCGGGTGAAACCTATCACATTGGGAACGCAACGGAAGCGGATATGCCATATTTTGAGGGTATCCGCGGACTGTCCGCGCCCATTTATCGTGACGGCACCATCTACCTGCATATTCTGTCGGACGAGGAATGGAGAAATTCGGAGAGCGTGACCGTTTTTGAGAACGAGATCCGCAAGCGCATGGAAGCGTCTGGCAACGAAGCCCTGCTCCCGACTGCGTTCAGCTATGAATACGCCCACGGGATCTCCACCGATCCGTCCCATCTTTCGGGGCAGCGAAGCCTTCTGCTCGTCAATATGCTGGTCATTCTGCTCTCGGTATCGGTGGTGCGTTCCGCTTACCAAAGTCACCTGAAGCGCTTTTCCTCTGACATTGGGATACTCCGCGCCTGCGGAGCCAGCCGCCGTCAGATCAGCGCCCTGTTTGCCGCGGAGCTTGCGGCGGTGTTCCTGCTGGCGGCGGCCTGCGCCGTGGTTATTTCCGTCGTATCGCTGAAAGCGCTGTTCACGGCGTTTCTTGAGATCCGTCACGATAGCCTCGCGTGGCTGATCTTTCATGTGGAGCCGATGAATATTTTGCTCCATCTGGCGGTTTTCTTCGTTACACTGGGACTGTCGCTGGGCATGACCCTGCGCAGATACAGCCGCGAGCCTGCGCGGGCGTTTCTGAACGATGCGGAAAATGCGCCGAAGGTCAAGCGCGGACGAAAGCCTCTCCGGCGGCGTTTCACCCCGGCGGCAACCCTCTGCGGCCTGTGGCGCAGCCGCACGAACCGCAGCCTCCGTTCCTGCCTTGCTGTTTCCGTTCCCGTCATGGCGGTATTTCTGCTTCTGTTCAACATCCTCACGGTTGCCTTGCAGGTCACGGGCGCGGAGGAGAAATGGGGGCTGATGATTTCCCGTTCCTCCCATAACGGAGAAGGCTTCTCTGCGGAGGATATGGCGTATGTCTCCTCTCTGGAGGGTGTGAAGCAGACGCGCCCCGCATATGAGCCGGACGGTTATATCCTGCTGCCGGAGTCCCCGGAGGAGGTGGAGACGCCGCTGCGCATCCGACCGTACAGCGGTCTTGGCGCGGCATCTCAGGCGCTTTCCAAGTATGAGATCGCCGTCAGCCGCAAGGCGGAACGCGGCGTCGGGGATGTACTGCGGCTTTGCCGGTCGGAAGCGTATTGCGATGTAAACGGGGGTATCAAGCAGCCCGCACCGGAGGATGTGACCGCGCTGACGGTGGCCGCGCTGACGGACACGAAGCCGTCCGGATGGGCGCTGGATATCTATGTGAGTGATGAGCTGTATGCGGACATCATCGCCTCAGAGCCGGCAACCGGCATCGAGATCGCCCTGACCGACCCTGCCATGAACGCACAGGTGGAGACCGCCCTTCGGGCGCACTTTGCAGGCGCGGAGTATGCTGTCACCAACCGTCAATCGGGGGCGGATTTCCTGCGGGAGATGTCCTCTGGCGTGTATCTGCTGCTGGGGTACGTCTTTGCAGCGCTGTTTCTGCTCATCCTGCTGATCCTCTATGTCCGGCTCTGCGACTACATCGAGGGCAGCCGCCCGCTGATCCGCTCCCTTCACAGGCTGGGCGCGTCAAAGCGGACGCTGTACTGCTCCTATATCCGACAGGACGGGATTTCCGCCGCCGCTGCCGTTGCCGCGCCGTTTCTGATCAGCCTTCCGCTGACGGCGCTGCTGTGCGCATGGCAGAAAGCCCCGCTGCACCTTGACGGCGGGATGGTCGCAGTATACGCGGCTCTGGTGGCGCTGCTGCTGTTTACCTACTGGCATCCCGTACACCGCTCGCTCAAGCGCGTATTACGTCCGCTATGACCATGCAGAAAGGAGATTTTCCGATGAATGCAGTGACTGTAAAAAATCTGACCAAGGTGTTCCGGCAGGGCGATGAGGATATCTACGCCGTGGATCACGTCAGCTTCACCGTTGCGCCGGGTGAAATGGTCGCCATCGTGGGGCAGTCCGGCTCCGGCAAGACCACCCTTCTGAACCTGATCGGAGGTATTGAGCATCCCACCTCCGGCAGCGTGGAGGTAGGCGGTGTGGACATCTGCTCATCCGATGACGAGACGCTTTCCGGAATACGCAGACGGAAGCTCGGCTATATCTTTCAGGACTTCAACCTGATTCCCATTCTGACGGCAGAGGAGAATATCATCATGCCGCTGCTGCTGGACGGCAAAAAGCCGGATAAGGCAAAGCTGCGGGAGTTGGCGGGTTTTTTGGGCATTGAGAACCGCCTAAAGCACCTGCCGAGTGAGCTGTCCGGCGGACAGAAACAGCGCGCGGCCATCGCCCGCGCCCTGATAAACGACCCGGTGATTCTCCTTGCCGACGAGCCCACCGGAAATCTCGATAAGAAGGCGGCGGACGAGATCATGGAGCTGCTGCTCGCCGTCAACCGCCGTGGAAACACCGTGCTTTTGGTAACGCATGAGCGGCGGTACGCCGATCTGTGCGGAAGAAAGATCGAAATCAGCGATGGGAAGATTTGAACTTTCACCCCGATCAGAGCCGAGAAATCGGGCGAATAAATTTCACAAATGAAACGGAAAGAGGTGCTTAGAATGAAAAAACAATGGATTGCTATATTCCTTTGCCTGTCGTTGTTAGCAACGGGGCTGCTGGGGCTGACCGGCCGCGCCGCAAAGGTGCAGGCGGATGACCTGATGAAGGGCATCACGCCGGAGAAGACTTCCGGAAGGGCGGCGGATGACGCCTTCAAAAACGGAGCGGCAGACTTCGCCGTCCGCCTGTTCCAGAACACGCGGGAGGAGGGAAAAAACAGCCTGATCTCGCCGCTGTCGGTCATGCTGGCGCTTTCCATGACCGCAAACGGCGCCAAGGGCGAGACCCTTGCGCAGATGGAAGTTCTGCTGGGCGGGGATCTCCCGATCGATACGCTTAACGAATATCTCCATGCCTATGTCGGCGGCCTGCCCTCTGTGGAAAAGGCAAAGCTGACGCTGGCCAATTCCATCTGGTTCAAGGACAGCGGCTTTACGGTGGAAGAGGATTTCCTGCAAAGAAACGCTGACTACTACGGTGCCGCGGTCTACAAGTCTGCCTTTGATGAAAAAACGCTGAGGGATATCAATAGCCCCTCCTGGCCCAACAGGAAGTTGAACGAGTGCCCGCCGTCGAGCGAGAAGCGGT
>OGZA01001041.1_pt1 | contig 19720 bp, 18 predicted proteins | sample 1576591 | NCBI WGS metagenome assembly OGZA01 (sample SAMEA3541565, study PRJEB24748) | human gut metagenome | biome: human gut; feature: human-associated habitat; material: faeces | place: China | collected 2012
ATTTCCCCAGTACGGATTTTGCGCGCTTATAGAGGTAGGAAGCAGCGCTTCCTGTGTTTGTTTGCACCCGTGCAGGTCCCCGGTCTTTTCTTTTTCAATTTCTAAGGTAGGGACCGTAGAGCGGTAAGCGTTCCGCTTGACGTACCCCCGTTTCTCTTCCGGAACTCCTTTTCATTTCTGCATGTCTGTATGCGGTCAGGTAGTCTTTTGAGTCCGCAAATGTAGGGCACCGGTCTGACAAGCAAGGTCGGGCGTTGTCCGCTAAAAAATCTCCACCTTGCAGGTAGTATTCAAGCCTCCGGTTTTAGTCGGAACCTTGCAGAATGTCATCCTCGGCACCTCAATTATTGCGGCATCAAAAGGCAACCATACCGCACGTCATACAGACACGCCGGAATAAAAAAAAAGTCGTTCCGGGAAACGGAAAATCTGAAAAAGGCTCCACCCGACGACTCCAAAAATCCAGAATAAAATTAAAACTTACAGTTATGGCAGCAAAAAGAAACATTCCCGAATCATGGAAACAACAGTGGTCTAAATTTATGTTCAACTTCTTCGATTACTTACCTACGAAATACGAGGCTAATAAACGTGAGTGGGCAATCAGAAAGATGATATGGGACTTTAAAGACGGCAAACGTAGTGTATCGGTTGCGGAACTCGTAGCGAAGAAGATACGGGAGCAGTTTGGCGCAGATTGCGAGAACGTGACATTCGTTTGCATTCCTGCAAGTTCAGCGGAAAAAAACGAAATCAGATACAAGGTATTTGCCGAAGAAGTGGCACGGCTGACAGGATGCTGCAACGCATATAAGGCAATTACTATCGAGGGCGGACGTCTTGCCATCCATGAGACAAAGAGTAGTAAGACGGTGCAGGAAGTTGAAGTTATCAAGTTTGACAACGGCTTTTTTAATGGGAAAAATGTACTTCTGTTTGATGATATATTGACGCAGGGACATTCTTACGCCCGTTTTGCTTGTGCTTTGGAAAATATAGGTGCCAGAGTGTTGGGAGGCTATTTTTTAGGTAGAACAATTCTTTCTTATAACTAATATAATTCTTTTATTATGAATACTTTATTCGATAATGATTGTCGTTACATGAGTGACAGTGAACTGATTTACGAGATAAGCAATAACAGGCAGATTGTTTCAGACGTTGAACGCAGCAACGGGGAGATAGACATTGACAGGCTGTTTGCATCCTTGACGCCTGGACGCAAGAAAGTTGCCGTGGCAGCGGTGGAGATGTACAAGAGACAGCAGTCTCAACAGGTTGAACGCAGGCAGATTCTTTCAAGCAAGGATGTATACGAACTGATGCAGCCGTTAATAGGTGATTTACGGAATGAAGAGTTTTGGGTCGTGGCGATTAATAATGCATCCCGAATAATCAAGAAAGTACAGGTTTCAGTAGGCGGTATAGACCAGACTTCGGCAGATGTGCGGCTGATTATGCAGGTGTTGATAAATACGGGAGCTTCGCAGTTTGCAGCGGTACACAATCATCCGAGCGGCAACAGCCGACCGAGCAATGATGACAAGAGGCTGACGGAACAGTTAAAAAAGGCGGCAGGGATATTCAACATTCGGATGATGGACCACGTAATTATAACGAATGACGGATATTATAGCTTTTGCGATGAAGGGATGATTTGACGGATGGGGTGCGGGTGCACCCATTCCGTTTGCTCGCACGCTCGCAAACGGAATGGGACCCAAAGCGGTATTTTGTTTTATGTTTCCCGTTCCTTCAACCACGGAGGGGGCTTTTTTTGTCCTATGAAAGCGGATCGTATGATTCTACCTTTGTGACAAAAAAAGATATGATACGCTTCATTACTAAGTTCGTCGGTACGTATGGATATGATTCCCTGAAGGAGTTCTTTCTTTCGGTGGCACCCAGTTTCAAATATAACCTGCAACTGCCGGCTATCTCCTTCAGTGCAATTACTGCGGTAGTCAGTGAATGGATAGGTATTACCCCGTTGCTGGCGATGGCTATGCTGATCGCCATTGTTTCCGAGATGTGGACGGGTATCAAGGCAAGCAAGATCCAGGGCATAGGATTTGAATCCTTCCGTTTCTCACGCTGTATCATCAAACTGTGTATATGGCTGACCATCATTTATATCACGCACTCATTCTATCTGGAGAGCAAGGCAGGGGCGGAAGATAGCTTCATCATGCTGCTGGCGACTCTGTTCTTTTCCATTGTCAAAGTGTTCGTCATGACCTGGTTCTGTGTGGAACACGTGACAAGCATACTGGAGAATCTGGCGGTTATTGACGGCAAACCTAAAGATACGCTGATCAAGCAGGTGGGAATATTGTGGGCTACGGTGACGGACAAATTTAAAAGAAAGGTTGATGAGACGGAACGTTAATTGCATGTTGCTATGTGCGTTTATAGCACTTCTTTCCGGTTGGGCAGGTCACTGGCTGGGTTCCCGCCACCGGAGTATTGTCTGCACTCCGGAAACGGTGGTCAGGCATGATACGATACGCCCTGCCATTCCCGAACCGGAGGTGATTGTCCGTGAGGTACCCGCAGAAGTGGATACGGTGGCTATACTGGCCGACTATTTCTCGGAGAAGCATTATCTCGATACGATTATTGAACGTCCTTACCTGCGGGTGGAAATGACTGATATCATATCCCGCAATGCGCTGCTTGACCGTACTGTTGTGGTGGATTACCGGCAGCCGGTTGTTTATAACAATACCCTGGCTTTGGGATTGGATGCCGGGCGTTACAGCTGTGTGTTGTCTGCGGGGTATCGGCGTAAATCGTGGGAGTTCAGGGCGGGATATGACCTGTACAATAAATCACTGGTGTTGGGGGTATCTAAAGATTTGTGGAGATGGTAGCGAATTTGGTCAATAACGCATATCTGTTTTCCGCCGATATAGAGGATATCCGTATTACGGACGTACATGAGAAACTGGCTTTCAAGATGACGGTTGACGGGCAGCAGGCGCTTTCCGAAGTGTACTATCCCGACAGTGGGAATGCAGTCGTCATTTGCAATCCCGGTGATATCATCAATGAGTATTTCGCACATCCGGAACTGGGTAGCGGTAATGATTGGATAGCATTGCCGCCCATGACGGTGCAACTGTCTCTCTCAGACAGCGAGGCAACCGCTGATTACACCCTGTATGTGTTCCACTCAAGATACCGCGTGTCTTTTGAGCCGCTGACCGGCTTCATATTTTATTCCCGCTATAAAATCAAGCATATCAGGCAAAATACGATTGATTACCTTTCCTTTTTTGTGTCTGATAAGACAATAGTGCATTTGGATATCATCTATCAGGAGTCCGGTAGCAGCGTCAAGAAAACTGTTGAACTGCAACTGTCCGATACCAACCGGATGATGGCATACAATATGAGTCCGGTCAAGGTGGGTAAACTCGCGAATCTCAAGGTTGACAATATCCTATCGTATGACGCGCGTATCACCGATGGCACATTGACGGACCTTGTAAGGTATGTCATTGACCGGAAAAGCCATCGTGAAATGCACCAGTTCCTCTATTACAATGTATTCGGGTTGCCGGAATCCATATCATTCTCAGGATTGGTGCAGTATATTCCGGAACTGGAGGGGGATATCGCGGATATGGTGAAGCTGAAAAGAAGATTCAATCCGTTTTTCAATGATCTGCGCACGGTCAACACCGGGTATTTGGACGAAAACAAATACAAGGCCCTGATAGACATGCTTACCTCTCCCCGACAGCGATGGTATGACACGCCTTCACTGCCGATGGAGATTATTATTACGGATATTGATTTCACCCATACGAAAATGGGTAATCAGCGGGTAAACGTGAATCTGACCTTCTGTCCGGCAAGCCGGAAGCACCAGGTATTTGACAGATACTCGTTTGGTGGCGGTATCTTCGATTACACATTTGACAGGACATTTGAATAAATAATATACAATGGAAACAATACGCAGAAACTTGGCTTTGGCTGACATGGATATCCGCAGGGATGAATACGGGAACCGTCGCGTCTTTTCGATAAAATTCGTCAGCAAGGAGGGTAAAGTTTACTTTATCCCGCAGGCATACGCCTGTGGTGCCGGACGCATGAACATGAAGGAATACCAGCTTCGGGGTGTACAGCCCTGCGACTGCAAAGGTGCCCCCGAAGGACATCCCTATCCCGTGGATATTGATCTGATACTGGAGTATAACAAAATGAAAATCGTATTCTGATGAACATACTGTTTAATTCAAGCGGCATTCCCCTGCTGATGCAGTCCACGTACATATTCGGTGAGACAACCGGGACACCGCAGAACGAGATGAAGGACCGTGCCAGAATCCTGTCGCCATACGACTTGTCGAATGTCAGTTACATAGACATCGATGGGGTGAAGGTGCGCCCATGGGGAGACGAGAACGATTTCCCGCAGAAGGCAGCCGAAGAGATCGGTAATACCAGTGTGCTTAATACCGGATTGAAGTTTCTTCGTAACCTGACACTTGGGCAGGGCATTTATCCTTGTACGGTGAACGGTTACGATGATGGCGGTAACGAGATACTGAAGCCCGTTACGGATAGCCGGGTACAGGCATTTGTCGCTTCCCGGAATGTAAGGCGCTACATGGAGAAGGTGCTGCGGGATTACCTGAAGTTCGGGAACGGGGCTGTCCAGTTCGTTCCGTCGGCAGCCGGCAATTCTTTTGCAGGGGTCAATCCGGTTAATGCGCTTTATCGACGCTATTCTGAAGTAGATGAATACGGGGCTTGCAAGTGTATTATTTCCGGATACTGGCCACAGCATCCGGACAAGGGCCAATACACAAAATTGGAGGTTCTGTCTGAATATGATCCGCAGATGCATGCTGAAGTGTTGAAGTTTGCCGGAAAGATGAAGAACGGCTTTATCCTGCCGGTGCGTGACAGCTGGAGCAATGATGATCTCTACGGGATGCCTGTATGGTGGCCGGCATACGTTTGCGGATGGGTGGAGATTGCCCATCTTATTCCTCATTTCCTCAAGAAAGCATATAAGAACCAGATTACCTGGAAGTGGCATGTACAGATACCATATTCCTATTGGGAGAAGAAATACCCTTCCAAGGACTATTCCGTCACAGAACGTGAAGCGGCCATTCAGAAGTATATGGACTCGTTAGAACAGAACCTCTGCGGAGCGGACAATGCGGAGAAACCGATCTTCTCACATTATGCCGTCAACGAGATGAACGGCAGGATTGAAGAGGAATGGAAGATCAAGCCGCTGGAGAACAAGTACCAGGGCAGCGACAACCTTCCGGTATCGGCAGCCGCCAACTCGGAGATTCTGTTTGCCTTAATGGTCAATCCCAATGTGCTCGGTGCCGGTATGCCTGGTGGTACATACGCCGGCAATCAGGGCGGTTCCAATATCCGTGAGGCGTTTCTTGTGAATATTGCCAATGCCTGGATTGACCGGCAGAATATTCTGGATCCGATTGAACTCTACATAAAAATGAACGGTATGCCGGAGTGTGAGCTGCGTTTCCGCAATACCATCTTAGTAACCCTCGATACCGGAAGCGGTACAAAAAAAACGTTGAGCTAATGATATTCAGTGCAGAAAAATGGAACAAGGGTGCCGAACTCAAGGCACTGATGAAGGTAAATACCGCGATTTCGTTCGATATGATGGAAGCACCGCTTCGCAACGCCTTCCGGCAATTCCTGTTTCCGCTACTGGGGGATAAGATGGCGGAGAAGGTGATTGATATTTATAATTTTGTTCCGATTATGGATGTTCTGGAACAAAATACAGAAGAGGCCACCGGGCAGAAGAAGCTGGATGCTCGGCTACTTGAAATTTGCCGGCGGGCGAATGCGAACCTGGCGTTCTGGAATGATTTCGATGAAATCAGCGTCCGGATCACGGATGCGGGATTTCAACGGCAGAAGTCCGACAATGAATCCTTTCAGCAGGTATATAAATACCAGGAAGACAATCTTCGCATGTCTTTCCGCAACAAGGGATTCAATGCGCTGGATGAATTGCTTGAGTTCCTGTATGCCCATATAGCGGAATATCCGGAGTTTGCGACCTCACAGGCTTACCAGAACCGCAAATCCGCCATTGTCCGCAGTACCGCGGATGTGAATGATGTCTGTTTCATTGGCGGCAGCCGGATTATCTTCCTGCGGTTGCAGCCGCATCTGAAATTTGTGGAAGAAATGCTGCTTCAGCCGGCTATCGGTGACAGGCTTTATGGGCATCTGATTGACGGGCTGGTCAATCCCCCTGAAGATGAAGAGGTACGGAAGGATGTGGAACGTTTGCGCCTGGCTTGTTCCCGATACATCGGGACAATGGCGGTCAGACGGCTGTTGATGGAGACGGGCAGCATCACGGACCGGGGGCTGTACTTTACAACGATCCAATCAGGTGACAAGGGCAATGAGCAGAAAGAGCCGGTCGATACGAAACGGATAGCCGTGCAGATACAGAACCTGAAGGTGGACGCTGACATGTATATGACTGCATTGCTAAGAACGGCACGCAGTTATTTTGCTGATTACTATGCCGGTGATCCCCGCAGGATATTCGACCGGGACAATGACCGTAAACGTACATTCTGGGTATGAGAGAACTCCGTATTGCATATCGCAGTTTCGGTATCCGGCATGAGATTACACGCCGGATACCTCAGAAATGGGAAGAACTGACACCGGATCAGTTCCTGCTCGTGTCACGGTTTTATCTTCAGGAGTCGGATGAATCATCCTTCCTGAAGGAGTTCTATTCCTTGCCTTTCGGAGTCGGTTCCGACAGCTATTACAAGTATAAGCTGAGTGAGCTGATAGAGTTCATCAGCGACTGCCGTGTCCGGATGGATCGTTTTATTCTTTCCAATGTGTCTGGATTGAAGGCACCGGGTGAACGCCTGAAGGGAATGTGTTTTGAACATTTCATGCACGTGGATACGGCTTTCAACCGCTATGCGCGTGACGGCAAGGATGCTTCATTGGATGCTTTCGTATCAATGCTGTACCTGAAGGATAACGAATATATTGTCCTACCGGCGGGTGGAAAAAACGGCTTATTTAGCAGGCAGAAACCGCTGATGCTGCAAAAACGGATAGTGAAGGTGGCAAAAATTGACAGGTACGTCAAGTATGCCATATTCCTGAACTACGTTTTTGTCAAGAGGTGGCTTTCCAAGGCGTTCCCTTTTCTGTTTCCGTTGAATGAAGATCCGGAACCGGAGAAGAACGACAAGAAACCGGCCGTGCCATCGGTCAACTGGCTTGATATTTTCGATGCCTTTGTCGGCGATGATGTGGCGGTGATGGAGAAATACCAGGCAATGCCGGTGGCAACGGCATTCCGCATATTGAATAAAAGAATCCATGACGCCCAAAAACAAAAGAAATGACATTTACAGAGTACATAGAGAGCTTGGCAGAAAGACATGTTGACATTCGGCACAAAAAAAACGGTGAGATACATTTCCTTTCATCTGAACGGAAAAAGCATACGGCACTGGATAGTTTACTTCACTATCCGGCAGTGATTGTGGACCGTGGTTCAGGGTTCGGCTATGGCGGTGATCCGGGAGCATACCGGAAGAATCGTGATTATCTGCTCTTTGTGATGGAACATGTTTCTGACAGTTCCGACTATGAGCAAATAGAGTCGGCCCTTGACAAATGCGAGCGTCTTCTCGATGAGATGCTCAATCAGGTGTTGGAAGACAAGAAAAAGAATAGACAATGGCTCACTTTTTCTCTGGAAGATGTGGAGGCAGATTATGTCGTGAATATTGATAACCAGCTTTATGGAGTGGTTGCAGCAATACATTTGTCACAACCCTATAAAGCTGTAAATTGCCGTAAGGTATTCGTATAATATGGCAGATACTATTGAAAATCTTAAAGAATTAGCCCAACAGGTACGATATGCTACCCAAGAAGGCGAAAACACCGGAGAACGCGTTGGACGTACTCTCATAGGAATTATTAATCTCTTGTCTCATTTATCCATAGATGAGTTGCAACAATTTTTTCTTCGTAAGGATTCTCCTGACACGGCGAAAGCAATAATTACATTCCTAAAAGGGCTGTTAATCGGTGAGAATGGTTCCGGTATTACTGTCCTTGAAAACGGTATGTCGCAGGCAGTAGTGGACTATTTGTATGTAAGAGTAAAGGCGGTATTCGATGAGTTAGAAGTAAAAAAGAAAACTTATGTCGGTGGTGAGCAGATAATTTCTTCTGCCGGGATGAAGTGCATCCGGGTAGAGGATTTGAAGGATGCTTACCGATGCTATTTTAAAGCCGAGGAGGATGGTATTGAGATAAACAATCAGTTTACGGTAGGCACATTAGCCATTGCGCAGGAGTGCAATATCAAGACGGGTGTTTCACAGCATGTGGGTAATCGTTACTACTGGAGATTAGTAACAGCTGTCGGTACCGATTATATTGACCTTTCCAAAACGGTATGCGACCCGAATGTGGAGAATGACATTCCTGCCGCCGGTGATGATATTGTCGGGTTGGGACATAAGACGGATATTACCCGTCAAGCAGCTATTATATTATCGTCAGTCAATGAGGTATCCCCTTCCATATTAATGTATCAAGGAATTGATGATTTCTCATTGGCAGGCAAAGAGGTAATAGCCTTTGAATACGACAAATCAACCGGAAAAGCGGAAATGCGCGTATATGGAGACACGTATATAGGTGCAAAGGATGAGAGCGAATACATATCCTATAAAGACGGGCATGTCAACATCAAAGGAAGCGTACACATCCAACCGAATAGTACCGGTGCCGGTAATCTTTCCGACCTTCCCGACTTCATACAGCAAGCCCAACAGATGGGCACGGTAAACCTTCTCCGCAACAGCGGATTCACGGGTGACTATGAGACGGAAGAATTGAATGCGGACACAGAACTGACCGAAGATACCGAAATGTACAGCAAGGCATTGGAGTTTTGGACGGGCATGGCTACGGTTCAGGAAGATGCCACGGCTGTTTCCGGTCGTTCGGCTGTAATAGGTAGCCTTTCCCAATCCGTTGCACTCATTAATCAGGAATTGTATGTTATCAGTTATCAAGCAAAGGGTGAATCTGTTGCTGTGTCGTGCGGTGATTTCAACATGGCTCAGCCTCTCACATCCGAATATAAGAGATACAAGCACAGCTTCACCTTCTCAGGCGCAGGTATATTCATGCTCAGTGGCACCGCAACCGTTTGTGACGTTCAGTTAGAGAGAGGAACGATAGCAACGGACTGGAAGCCTTCACCCCTCGACAATGACAAGAGCATGGCGGAGTTTCAATCGCTCAGCTACATCTATGATGTGCTGAAAAACGGAAGTGTGGACATTATCGGCGGTCTGATACTATCAAACATGATCCAGCTTGGCAACTATCAGGATGGTAAGATGAAACGTGTGACGGCAGGTATAAGCGGCATCTACAATGATGAAGATGACGTATACACATGGGGAGGCGGTACATTCGAACAGGCCATCCGCACCGTCATGAAGTATAAGAATAATCCGAAGTATCAGCCTACGGAGGAAGAGCTTAAGACAATGGCTAATGCGGTCATTACCCACGGAGGAAGGGCTATTCTTAACGATGTCATCCTTCGTGGATATGTCTATGCGCTTGGCGGGATGTTTAAGGGAACGGTGGAAATCGCTGACGGAAAGATACTGTTGAATGAGGATGGAAGCGGTCAGTTGGCAGACGGAACGATTTATTGGGATTCTTTTGGGCGCATGTTCCAGAAGAGCCGGTCCATCACCGTATGGAGGAATATTAAAAAAGAGATGGATGAACAGGGTATTTCCGGGCAATACGATATCGATTTTCACGGTGGAACCTATCTTGATATTACAAAAATATTTACGGATAATAGGACAATCAATCTTCCTTCGGCTTCGGAAACTCCCGACATGGTACTGGACATGAGAGTTTTGCTTATCAGTCGTCTTGCGGATGTCTATAGCGTAAGCTGCCTTGCGGACGGTGGCATAAAGCTATACAATCCTGACACCAAAACTTATGATATAGTGCAGTCCATATATATCATGAGAGACGAAGATACGGGAATATCAGAGGATACCATCGAATCCATCAAGGAGGGTGAAGAATATCATTGGTATGCTGGCCGTAAATTTACAGCTAACTTGTAAAACAAATGTATAATGGATCTGAGTACAATTAAAAATACAGGCAATTGGGGCAACTCAGCCTCACGTTTGAACGAGAACTTCTCCAAGGTTGGCACGGAAGTGGATAAGTTGAAGTATGCAGCCTACAACAGTAAGCTGTACGCATCCGAAGCTTTGCTCAAACAGGCTATTCCATCTCCTTCTGTCGGTGATTGGGCAATAGTAGGCAATTCCATTCCCGGAGAGATATACCGTTGCGATACTGATGGAGAATGGACGGCCACCGGGCAGACAGGAGGCGGTTACGGCATGGAAGTGACCGAGAAGCACGTAACCGAACAGTATGTGACTGAGGTTCACAATGAATATACCGGTGATATAGTCAACAATCCGGATGATGAAGATTTGATTTCCGAAGAGCTGGCTGAGGGTGGAAAGGTGCTGAAGCTCGCAGATAAGATGTATAATGCAAGCGCATTCAGCGGTCTTGGGCGTGTTTACCTGCGCAAGAATGTCACTGCTTCAAAGAATATCCTAACGCAAGCAATGATTAGCAATGCGAACACCCGCTATATCATTCAGTATGACTATGACTTAAATGGGCAGGCAATAACCATTCCTAAGGGGTGTATACTTGATTTTCAGGGAGGAAGTATAAGTAATGGTGAATTGGTAGGGAATCAGACATGCCTCCAATCTGATCTTGTTAGTATATTTAACAAGATATCACGTTCAGGGTCATGGAATCTTCCTGAAGTATATCCTGAATGGTTTGGTGCCAAGGGTGACGGGATAACGGATGATACGGAAGCGATATCGGAAGCGATTTTGTTTGTAAAGTCCAGCGGAGGAAAAGTAAAGTTTTCGTTGAAAACTTATTGCTTTTCCTCAATAAATCTCGTTGGTTGTTCCAATATAATGCTTGAGGGTTCTAACGACGCAACTCTACCGTGGATAGAAGAGACTACTCTTAAGGTGATTAATGATACACAGGTAGCAATAAGAACAGTTGCCGATTATTCAAGTGAAGTACCTCCGGCATCCGCCATCGGCAAGAGTATAAAGATTAAGAGTTTTTTTCTGGAATGTAACAGTAAGGCAAATGTAGGCATAAACTGCTGCCAAGATATCTACTTGGAAAACCTTGTTGTCAGACGTGCGAAGATTGACGGCATTGTGTTTGAATCTCAGACGTATCCTGTGTATTTATTCCGTGTGGAAAGTAGTTTTAACGGGCGTCACGGTTTATACGTGAAAGCTCCGAATACAACTGTTTATTCTTTGTATAATGTCGAGTTGGATTACAACGATGGCTATGGCTTATACATTGAGGATGGTAACTGTGCCACATTGGTTAATGTTGTTGTTCAAGCGAACAAGCGTGGAGGTGTATGTATTTTCCAGCGTCCGAAAAATGATTTTACATACCCTATTTTCCTCGGAAATCTAACATTCTTAAATCTATATACCGAGGCTAATGGGACTTTACCGGAATCGGACGCCAACTATGAAGGGAATTATGCGCTCAAGATACAGGGAAGAGATAATGATAATCTTTTTACTGGTAAGATAGATAAGATAACACTTATTGGAGGAACAATAAACTATCCTTCAACTGGCCAACCAACGTCGATAAAAGGCACATCTAACTTCAACAGCTATCCGGCCATACCTATTGACCTGTCCGTTAACGCACGCACGCTGATGCAGTCATTTTGGGTTGATTCTTTGATTATTGGAAGTTATAGCAATAACTCTTTAAAGAAATACAATACGGTAACTAATAAGTCTAACTTATTCTCCAAAGACGGAAGTAACAATACACTGCCGCTTTCCTCTCAAACAGTAGACGTGCATGTTGTAGGAACTGAAACCAGTCTAAATGGTAGCGTTACATGGGAAGGTATAACGAGTAGTGATATTTTTGCCAAATTAGGAATTTATGATAATAACTTTAAACTGGCTGCAAATAATCCGGACAGAAGAGTTATAGGATATGGATATTATATGAACGGGAGCGAAATGGTTTCAGTACTTTTGGAAATAGAATCATACTCTACTAATAATATTTACTTACGTAAGCAATATGGAGGTAATGTTTGGATTAAGTTCAATGAGCTTCCAGCATCAGGAACTTTACATTTTAGCGCAAAATATTCTTCTTTGTAATGGGATGTCTTAACGTACATATAAAAAGAATAGGTCAAGGCTTGCAGGTATCTGCCGGACGGGTCGGAAGTGGTCTGAAAGTGACATGCGGGCTGGTTTGCTCTGTCAATTCCCAAGACCGTATCTTGTGGGCAAAGGACTGCCTCGTGTGGATTGACACGGAGGTTGGCACAGTCAAATGCAATATGCTGACGGCGACAAAGAACTGGTCGCTGTCCGAGGTTACAATAGAAGAATTACTTTAATCAATTTAATCACTTAAAAAAAGCTGGATTATGGCGACAATCAAAATCGGGAAATTTGAGATTTCCCAACAGAGCGGAACGGCAGGACAAGCCATTCCCATCGGTCATAAACTGACCGAGAAGCATACGGGTAGAAACAAGTACCAGAAGATGGTACGTGCCAGCATCTCTGCACCCGGAGCAAATTCGGAGGCAATCGAGACACTGGAGGTTTCGGGTATGGCTCCTTATCTGCAACTGAACACGTCACAGACGGAAGTAGCCTACAATGTTACTACAGCCACGATTAACGGAAAGAGTAATGCTTCCAAGTTCCGAGTGTCTTCATCTGGCAAGGCAATTACCCTTGTCACCAATACCGGATATACAGTGTCCGGCAACGAAGGTACATTCGCTTCCGGATTTGGCGAACAGGCAGAAGGTGCAATTGCCATCAAGGTACAGTTCGCTTCAAACAATACCAGCAACACGGAGACTATTCCGGTATTGGTTGAGTATTGGAACGGAAGTGAATGGGCTGAATCCGGTACGCATAACATCATCCAATCCTCTTCTGATGCCGATGTGCAGTTCACCATCACTCCTAATGTCCTGACAGAATTTGCCAAGGCTGGAGGTGCCCAGACCGTTTCTGTTGCATCCAACATCAACTATTCAATCGAAGTACAGGGAGACGTGGAGACCAATTGGTTGCATCTTTCACGCGAATCAGGTACGGCTTCCACCGAAGACCTTACAATTACCGCCAATGCCCAGGATGTCGGTGCTCCTGCCCGTGAGGTTTCCGTCAAGTTCAAGAGCAACATTACTGGAAGTGTCATCGGTACTTTGTCGGCAAAACAAGCCTCAGGAGATGCGTATGCCATATCCTGGGAGAATGACACGCTGACATTCACCAACGATGATTTGAACCAAATCAGGAACAATAATCTGACCGCCAATTCGGACTGGTATATTGAAGAAGTTGTATAGCCATGAATATCGACTGGATTTCTATTTCCCCGCAATCAGGCAAAGCTGGTACATCTCCCGTCAGCTTCCAGCTCATAGCCGAGAATGATGGCTTTACAGACAAGACTATCAGAGTAAGGGCTGTGTGCGGAAATGACGAAGCCGTGAAGACTATTGTCCTGAAGGGCAAGACTTATCCGGTAGGCACGGTATTCAACTTCAATTATACCGGGAATGTTCAGGAAGTGACCTTGCCTCCCGGCAGATACAAGCTGCAGTGTTGGGGCGCGCAGGGAGGAAACAGTGAATCATATTCTGGAACCGGCTCTAAAGGCGGTTATTCAGAAGGTGAGATAACACTGGCCGAAGTCACCACACTATACATCTTTGTTGGAGGCAAAGGTGGAAATGGAAGTTCAACATCGCTTGTCAATGGCGGATGGAACGGTGGCGGTGGAAGTGTCGGACGTTCATCATACAATAGTGGTAATACTTATGGCATAAGTTATCCTGCTTGTGGTGGTGGAGCTACGGATATCGCTTTAGTTACTTCGGGAATGTCGTATTCTGGAGGACGTACTAACCGTACATCAGCTTCTTTGCTGTCACGGTTTATTGTTGCCGGTGGTGGAGCCGGTGGTAGCGCGAGATATACTGAGGTAACTATACCGGAAGGAAAGACAGAGGAACTTGTTGGATATATATCCAGTCTTGATAATAAGGTTTACAACGGAAGTTATACTGACTTTACAGCGTTATCTCCTTCTTTAGAAGTGGGAGAAACGTATAAGGTCAAGAATGAGGGAGTTCCATCCGGTTTTAGCTCAATATTTATATACACTAACTATGGGAATAGTTATAAATTCTTAAGTTGGAATACGGAATTTACATTAAGTTCCTCAGAACCTTTTTATAAGTGGGTGCTTCGTTTTTCCGGTGACAAGACGGGAGAATTTAACGATGTTCCGGGAACTATAGCAGTTTATCGCATAGTGACTACACCTTCTTCTACCGACACCTCTTCCGGCTCCTCCAATTCCTCCCAACAGGGTGGCGGAACTTCCGGTCGCGGCACAAGTCCCGGAACACAAAGTAGCGGAGGCGGTGAATTCGGTTTGGGTAAAAACCAGTCCACTACCAATTATCGGTATGCCAGTGGTGCCGGTGGCGGCGGTTGGTATGGTGGCGGTTCTTCATCTTCCGATTCATCAACGAGCCAGATTAATAGCTCCGGTGGTGGTTCTGGTTTCGTGAATATAGCTGCCAATGCAGGATATAGGCCTTCGGGATACACGGGTTTGCAGCTTGACAGTGGAAGCACACAAGATGGTTCTACTTCTTTCCCTTCTCCAAGCGGAGGCAACGAGACTGGACACAGTGGTAACGGATATGCCCGTATCACAGTGTTATGATATGGATAAAAAGACAATGACAACAGACTTTGTAATGGGGATTACCGTTGTGGCATTCTCGATGGGGATTGTTACCGGAATGATAATAATGAAAATCATACTATTATGAGCAGCCTTGGGACAAAATTTAAAATTAATATCCATGTGGAACCGATAGACGGGTTGCACATGGATGACTATGACTTCTCCTGCCGGTTTTATGTCTATACGAATAGGGTTGTGAGAATCGAGAAGAAGGATATGATCCAAGTGGATCAGGACAATTATATAGCCTGCGTCGACAGTAGCAAGTTGGGAATAGGGGCGGTGATGATGCGTATTACGGCATTCATACCGGATGTCGATTTCCCCGATAGGTTACGAACAGAAGTAGAAACAGTATCTACTGGCATAACAATAGGATAAATAAAAAAGCGGAATTATAAATTTTAGCCTTTAAAATATTTAATTATGGCAAAAGCAGAAGTTTTATTCAAGATCATCCGCAAATGGGAAGGCGGATGGAGTGATCACAAAAATGACAAAGGTGGCAAAACCAATATGGGTATAACCTTGTCTACGTGGAAATCATGTGGTTATGACAAGGACGGTGACGGAGACATTGATGCGGATGATCTACGATTGATTACTCCGGAAGACGTTTTTCATGTTTTCAAGAAATATTATTGGGGCCGTTACCAAGCGGACTTCATACACAACCAGTCCATTGCGAACATCTGTGTGGATTGGGTGTGGGCATCTGGACGTCCCGGTATCACAAGGGTGCAACAACTCCTGCAGATTAAGGTAGACGGCATTGTAGGACCCCAGACGGTTGCCAGTATTAATCTCGCCAACCAGCGCCAGCTGTTTGAAACGATCAAGGCAGACCGTATCCGGTTTGTTGAAGAAATCTGTAATAGGGACCCGTCGCAGCTTGTATTTCGGAAAGGATGGTTGAACCGGATCAATGATTTCAAGTTCTCCGTTCGCTAAATTCTTGTCCTTTTTCTCACTCTCTTCAGCCTTTAGTTTTGTGCCTGAAACTAAAGGCTTTTTTTATGGCTATCATTGAAGAAAACAGGTTAATGAGTCCCGCTGAATATAATAAGGGGGTGGAAAATTGGACTCATAAAGTTCGGGGAATATCTATAAATATTCTGTATCGTACTCATGCTTCAGGCAAACTTCGTAGAGGATTACAAGCACGTTTGCTAAATGATCGTGAAGGTGGACCGGCTTATGTAGGGCTTGGCTTTCGCTTTGAACGTTATGGAGCATATCGAGAATACGGTGCTGGGCGTGGATATATTGTTAAAGACGGCATTATTATGAGAGGTCATTCGGCATGGAGTGACAAAAAGAAGCGTCAGGAGCTTCGCTCATTGCGTGTTTCGGAATACCGCATCAGGCGTATGCGCACAATTGACGAACACTATGCGATTATCCGCCGTACTCCATTACCTTGGTTGGATCCGCCCATTGTAGAAAATATAGAATCATTGGCCGACCTCTCCGGAGAATATTACGGAGACCAGGCACTCAAAAAAGTACTTCAGAAATTTGATAGAATAACAATCGAAAAGCGTTATGGCAAAAAATAACAAAACTGTCAAGAGAGGTGTGTATCTCTATATTGACGGTAAAGAGATCAAGAATGACATAAATTCCATTGATTTGGAAATGAAGCGTCTCCAGCGTGACATTAAGGAAATGACACGTGGTTCCGAAGAATACAACCGCACCATGGCGAAGATACAGCATCTTCAGGGCATACTCAAACAACACCGTCAGGAGATAAAAGGCATCACTACTGAGACCAAGAAAGCAACGATCAGTATCGGCAGTATGGTAGATTGGTTTAACCGATTCGGTGGGGTAATTCTTTCGGTAATCGGGTTTCTGACCGGTTTTACCATTGCTTTGCGCGCCATCAGAGATGAACGCAACAAGTTAGAAGAGTCACAAGCCGGGCTAAAAGCTTTGACCGGACTTGATGATGATAACATTGCCTGGCTGACCGAACAGGCTAAGACGCTTTCCACCACCATGACAAAAGAGGGGTTACGTGTCCGCCAGTCGGCTGCTGAAATTTTGGATGCATTCATGTTGGTGGGTTCGGCCAAACCGGAACTGCTTGGAGAAAAGGAGGCACTCAAGGCTGTAACAGAAGAAGCGATGCGGTTACAGGCGGCTGCTAAGGATATCACCCTCAATGAGGCGGTTGATTCGCTTACTTTGTCGCTCAACCAATATGGCGAAGCTGCTGATCAGGCGGGACGCTTTGCCAATGTGTTGGCTGCCGGTTCCCAGGCCGGTTCCGCCAATATTGCAAGCCAGGCAAAGGCAATCCGGAATGCAGGCACGGCAGCAGCTTCAGCCAATGTTCCCATAGAACAGACGGTCGCTTTGATTGAAACGCTTGCCTATCGGGGTATAAAAGATGAAGTGGCCGGAACGGGGTTGAAGAGGTTCTTCCTAAAATTACAAACTGGAGCGGATGAAACGAATCCTAAAATTGTGGGATTGGATAAGGCTTTAGAGAACCTGAAAAATAAGAATATGGATGCCGGTACTATTAAAAATATGTTTGGCGAAGAGGGCTTCAATGCCGCATCCGTAATCCTTCAGAATACGGAGATGGTGAAGGACTTCACAGCTGCCGTTACCGGTACGAATGTGGCGTATGAACAGGCAGCGATAAACAGTGATACGGCACAGGCAAAATTGGAACAGGCGCGTAATAAGATGAAATTGGCGGCTATTGATTTGGGTGAGAAGTTGAATCCGGCTTTGGCGGTGAGTACGAATATGCTGACCAATGTGCTCAAGTATTTGCCAGGATTGATTGATTGGTTTCAAAAGTGGGGAGGTACTGTATCTATCATACTGGTTCCCCTTGCTGTATATATAGGATATTTAAGAACAGTTTCCATTTACCATAAAGCTTATAATACAGTTTTGGTTATTGGAAAAAGCGTACAGCTTGCTTATGCTGCCGCTATCGCTACGGTTAACGGGCAATCCATGCTTGCCGTTCGTAACATAAATGCCATGACAGTTGCTCTACAGGGACATAATCTGATACTTAAAGTTTTGAAAGGCACAATGTACCTGAGCACTGCAACGATATCTTTATTTACGGGCAATATGCAGCGTGCAAAGAATGCTATGAAAGCATTCAATGCCATTTGTACTAAAAATGTATATGTTGCGGTTGCAGCCGGTATTATGGCTATCGCTGTTGCCATATACAAGGTGGCAACCCACACAAATGAAGCAGAAAAGGCGGCCAAGGATTACCAGAAGCAGTTGCAGGCAGAACGTACCGAACTAAAAAAACTTGTTGATGCTGCGCAAAGGGCCGGAGATGGTACTAAACATCGCAAAGAACTGATTGATGAAATCAACATGAAGTATGGCAAGTATCTGACAAACTTGCTGAATGAACACTCCACACTCAAAGATATAAAACAAGCTTACCAGGATATCAACGTCGCTATGCAGGCTAATATTGCCCAAAAAGTTTTAGATGAAAAGATGGAAGAGATCAGCCGCGATATGTTGGATAAGAAAGTGGATAAAATGAATAGTATCCGGGAAGTTCTATTAAAGATGCTTCCAGCCGGACAAATAAATATCATCACTCAACGTATTGACGAAGTTACTCAGAAGTATGCTGATGCAGGTAAAAGTGCAGAATATATATCTAAGTCTCTTGACTATGGTTTACGAAATACCTTTCTTAAGGGTTCCAATGTTCCCGGAGAGCTTAAAAAGAATATAAAATCGTATGCTGATATCGTAATAAAGGAAGCATCACGTGTCAAAAAGGTAAAAGATGAATTGGCTGCCTTCGTGCCGGGAGTAGGAGAAAAAAATGAACTTCCAGAGGTGGTTGTTACCGGAACTGCCCCAAAGAAAAAAAATAATGATACATCTACAACCGACTTAACAGATAAAGACAAGTTTGCCAAAGTAGAAGCTGATTATTATCGGCGCATATCCGATATAAAGAGACAATATCTTGCTGACGATAAAATGACTCAAGAAGAGTACAATAGACAAATGCACGATGCGGAGATACAGCTGCTCAATGACAAACTGAAGGTTAAGGGAGTGGAACCTTCAGAAATTCAACGTATCAATGATCAGATATTGGATGCGGAGATAAAAGCACGTGATGAGTTGCGTAAGTTGGATGAACAGTCTACCAAGGATAAAGAGAAACGTCAAAAAGAACAAAGCAAGGCTGCTTTCTCACGTCTGGAGAAAGAATATCAGATGCAGATCGAAGCTGCCACCATGTATCATTATGAGAACAAGACCTCAGAAGAGGAATATTTTAATGAACTACGTCGATTGCAAAATGTGTATTATGATAAAGTATTGAACGATGTTACCGTAAGTGAAGAAAAAAAGAATGAGATCCGCAAAAAGAAAAGAGAGCAAAACTTGGATGATGCCAAAAAAAATGCGGATAAAGAAAAGGAGATTGAACGACAAAAATTTGAAATATTATCAAATTTAGCTCAGGATTTCGGACGGGCATTAGCTGATTTCTTCACTGACTCGGAAGCCTCATTAGGTGATTTTCTCAAAGAAATAATAAAGCTATCACTCGATGCTCTTGAGAAATCCTTAATATTAAATATAGCTCAACGCACTATTGATAATGTCGGGAAATTAGGTGTGTGGGGATTGGCGAAAGCAGCTGGGGAAATCGCTTTGATTACGGCTGCTTTCGAAACGGCCAAGTCCGCTATAGGCAATTTCTATACAGGTGGTTATACCG
>OGZA01001046.1_pt1 | contig 19660 bp, 17 predicted proteins | sample 1576591 | NCBI WGS metagenome assembly OGZA01 (sample SAMEA3541565, study PRJEB24748) | human gut metagenome | biome: human gut; feature: human-associated habitat; material: faeces | place: China | collected 2012
TCTATTTGGAAAAGTAAAATAATGTTATAGTTCGCAAATATTTTAAATTGAACTATACTAAAATAATAAATTTGAAACAGGAGATATAATGTTTAATAATATACTAGGTAATGATAATATAAAAGAATTACTAACAAATGCAGTGAAAAATAATAAAACATCACATAGTTATATGTTCGTTGGTACAGATGGAATAGGTAAAAAAATGATTGCAAAAGAATTTGCAAAAATGATTTTATGTACTGATGAAAATAAATATTGTGGAACTTGTAAATCATGTATTGAATTTGATGGTGAAAATAATCCGGACTTTCGAATTATAGAACCTGATGGAAATAGCTTGAAAATAGAGCAAATAAGAGAATTTCAAAATAAAGTTTCGGAAAAACCAATCATATCAAATAGAAAAGTTTATATAATAAATGATAGTGATAAAATGACAACAGAAGCTCAAAATTGTTTATTAAAAACACTAGAAGAGCCACCAGAATTTGTAACAATAATATTAATAGGATCTAATGAAAATGCATTTTTGACAACTATAAAATCAAGATGTATGATAATTAGATTCAATTCTGTAGATAATAAAACAATGACAGAATATTTACAATCACAAGGAATAGAAAATGTAACTGAAAATATGTTAGAATTATTCCAAGGAAGCATAGGAAAAGCTATAGAATTAAAAGATAAACAAGAAGAATATTTAAAAATAGAAAAAATGATAGAAAATATATCTAATTATGATTTAATAGATGTAACAAAAAATGCAGAAATATTATATCAAACTAAAGAAGAAATAATGGAAATGTTAGATTATATAAATATTGTATTACTTAGATTATCAAGAAATAACACAAAATACACTAATTGTATAAAAATTGTAGAAAATACTAAAAAACGATTAAAACAAAATGCAAATTATGATATGTGTATTGATAATTTGTTATTTAATATGTGGGAGGAAATAGTTTGAAAAATATAATAGGGGTTAGATTTAAAAAATTAGGAAACCATGTCGCCCATGCCGGCGCCGGGAGCGGCCGGTGCGGGGGGCTCGGGCTTGTCGGCGACGAGCGCCTCGGTGGTCAGCACCATGGAACTGACGGACGCAGCGTTCTCCAGCGCGGAGCGCGTGACCTTTGCGGGGTCGACGATACCGGCGGAGATCATGTCGCAGTAGACTTCCTTGTAGGCGTCGAAGCCGTAGCCGACCTTACCGCTGGTCTTGATCTTCTCAAGCACGACGCTGCCGTCGATACCGGCGTTGGCCGCGATCTGACGGATGGGCTCCTGCAGGGCCTTGACGATGATCTGGACACCGGTCTTCTCATCGCCCTCGACCTCGCTGATGAGCTTTTCCACCGCGGGAACAGCGTTGACATAGGCGGTACCGCCGCCGGCAACGATGCCCTCTTCCACGGCCGCGCGGGTCGCGTTGAGCGCGTCCTCGATGCGCAGCTTCTTTTCCTTCATCTCGGTCTCGGTCGCAGCGCCGACCTTGATGACCGCAACACCGCCGGAGAGCTTTGCCAGACGCTCCTGCAGCTTCTCCTTGTCATACTCGGAGGTAGTCGTCTCGATCTGGGCGCGGATCTGTGCGATGCGGCTCTGGATGTCGTCCTTGGCGCCGGCGCCCTCGACGATGGTCGTGGTCTCCTTGGTGACCTTGACCTGACGCGCGTGGCCAAGCTGTGCCAGCGTGGTGTCCTTGAGCTCCATGCCGAGGTCGGTCGAGATGACCTGACCGCCGGTCAGGATGGCGATATCCTGCAGCATTTCCTTGCGGCGGTCGCCGAAGCCGGGCGCCTTGACGCACACGCAGGTGAACGTGCCGCGCAGCTTGTTGAGGATGATGGTGGCCAGCGCCTCGCCCTCGATGTCGTCGGCGATGATGACGAGCTTCTTGCCGGCATTCAGCACGGCCTCGAGCACCGGCAGGATCTCCTGAATGTTCGAGATCTTCTTATCGGTGATGAGGATGAGCGCGTCGTCGATGACGGCCTCCATCTTGTCGTTGTCGGTGACCATATACGGGGGGACATAGCCGCGGTCGAACTGCATGCCCTCGACGACCTCGGAATAGGTCTCGGCGGTCTTGCTCTCCTCGACGGTGATGACGCCGTTCTGGCTGACTTTCTCCATGGCCTCGGCAATGAGCTTGCCGATGTGCTCGTCACCGGACGAGATCGCGCCGACACGCGCGATGTCGCCGCTGCCGCTCACGGGCTGGGAGTTGGTGCGGATGGCGTCGACGGCCGCCTCGGTCGCCTTCTGGATGCCGCGGCGCATGACCATCGGGTTTGCACCGGCGGCGAGGTTCTTCAGACCCTCGCGGATCATCGCCTGCGCCAGCACGGTGGCGGAGGTGGTGCCGTCGCCGGCGACGTCGTTGGTCTTGGTGCTCACTTCGCGGATGAGCTGCGCGCCCATGTTCTCGAACGCGTCCTCAAGCTCGATCTCCTTTGCGATCGTCACACCGTCGTTCGTGATCAGCGGAGCGCCGAACTTCTTGCCCAGCACCACGTTGCGGCCCTTGGGGCCGAGGGTGATCTTGACGGTATCAGCCAGCTGATCCACGCCGCGCTGCAGCGCCTTGCGTGCTTCTTCACCATAAATGATCTGTTTTGCCATAATGATAGCCTCCTAATGAATCCAAGCAGTAGTGTCTTACTCGACGACGGCCAGAATGTCGCTCTGGCGCACGATGGAATACTCCTCGCCGTCCACCTTCACGGTGGTGCCGGAGTACTTGCCGACGATCACGCGGTCACCGGCGGCGACGGTCATCTTCACTTCGTTGCCGTCCACCATTCCGCCGGGGCCGACGACGATGACTTCGTAAACTTCCGGCTTCTCCTGCGCCGCGCTCGTGAGGATAATGCCGCCCTTGGTCTTTTCCTCGGCTTCCGTCCGCTTGAGGACAACGCGATCCGCCAACGGTTTGAGATTCATGGTTTCTGCCTCCTATGATCATTTTAATTTTTATTTTGTTGATTTAGCACTCAATGACTCCGAGTGCTAACCTATGTCTATAAAATAGCACACGCCCTCTGCAAATGCAAGAGGGAATGTGCTGTTTTAAAAAATAATTCACATATTGCGGGAAACGGTATATTAGAGGTACATATAAAGCTGGCAGGGGATCATGCCGTTATAAAGTCTCCGCCGCTTGTCGGCGCGCTTGCCGTAGACATTTTCAAAATTCTCAAGCGAGGAGATCACGTAGGTCTTCCAGTTTTCCGTTTCGCGCATCGTTTTGCCGAACGCGCGCATGAGCTCGACCGCCGCCTCCTTTTCGAGCAGGCGCTCGCCGTAGGGCGGGTTGGTGCAGAGCGTGCCGTTCTCCGTTTTGCGGGAGAAATCTCTTGCGTCGGCCACGGAGAAGTCAATGTATTTTTCCACCCCGGCGCGGCGGGCATTCTCGCGCGCGAGAGCGACGGCGCGCGGGTCAATGTCGGAGGCGAAGAGGTGATAGTCGCCGGTATATTCGCGGCTGCGGGCAAGATTCCGCTCCGCCTGCCATATGCCGCGCGGCAGGCAGCGCCACGTTTCGGCGGCAAACTCGCGGTTGAGCCCCGGCGCGCCTCGGTGCGCTCCTGCACGTAGATGGCGTCGATGAGGGCGGCGACCTTATCGGCGGCGGCCTTGTCGGTCTCCTCGGTGTTCACGTCGTTGTTGTCCTTGTTGCCGGCATTGTCCTTGTTGCCGCAGGCGGTCAGCATGCTCATCAGCATCACAGCCGCCATCAGAAAGGCAAGTGCTTTCTTCATGGTTGATCTACCTCTTTCCAAATATTTGTTCTGAAAGAAATATAAAAGCGGCTGTGTCTCATACAGCCGCCCTCGGTGCTTCTTACTACATATACACCCGTGCGGCGCTCCGCGACGGATCATAAGTTCGTAGGAAAACCAACCTGTTGGCAGCAGGTTTGAGATTCCACACAGAGGCAGGTCTCCTGACTTCGTTCATCACGGCGTTGCCCTTCCCAGTTTCCCAGTGGATTGCAAGGCCGCTCCCGTACACAGTGACTGCATCGTTCCGGATTCGCACCGGATTCCCTTTTCATCTGCTTTTGAGCAGGCACCTCTGTGCTACAACTTTATATTTTTCCAGACAGTGGGATTATATCACATTTTGTCGAATTGTCAATCCATTCCGATGGCGGGCTACCTAAAATCTGATGTGAGATTTTTTATTTTAAGCGTTTTAAGACATACGGTTGCTTTAAAACCTTTTTATCCATGGCAAAACTCCTTGTTTTTTATTTTGCTCACTCTATTCTAATACATAAACCCGGCTTCAAATCAAGTTATTTTTCATGATTGGAAAAGTGAAATGCCGCGTGCCCCATAGGCACACGGCATTCCACTTTTCAGGAGAGAAAGTACCCCGTTTGCAAGGGTACGGAACCACAGGGCCTGACGGAGCCCGGTGGGATCGGAAGCAAAGTCACTCCACGCCAAACAGCAGATCGCCGTAGGTGGGGAATGGCCAGCAGCCCTCGGCCGTGCGCTGCTCGGCCTCGTCACAGGGGGCGCGCAGCGCCGCCATCTTGGGCAGCAACACGTCGCGGACCATGTTGGCGCTCTCGGTCACATCATCGATCTTATGGAAAGTGGCTAGCGCGGCAGCCAGGTCCTCCACGGCAGCGTCGATGTCCTCTACCAGATCGGACAGGCGCGTGACAAGCGTCGTCTCATAAATGCCGGACACCACCGGCGCGATGGACTTCTTTACGGCGATATCCTGCGCCAGCTTAGAGGAGAACTTCTCCACGGCGGGCAGGATCTGACGGCGGGCCATATCCACCATCGTTTCGGCCTCGATATTGACGATCTTGCGGTAGTTGTCCAGTGTGATCTCATAGCGGGAGCGTATCTCCGCCTCGGACATGACCTTCAGGGACGTGAGCATTTTTACGTTCTTCTCGTGCAGCAGATAGGGCATAGCGTCCGGCGTGGTACGCAGGTTCAACAGGCCGCGGACCTCGGTAGCCTCCTTGATCCAGGCATCGTCATAGCCGTTGCCGTTGAAAATGATACGCTTGTGGTCCTTGATGGTCTGCCGGATCAGACTATGCAGTGCAGCGTCAAAGTCCTTGGCCTTCTCCAACTTGTCCGCGTACTGACGCAGAGACTCCGCCACGGCGGCGTTGAGCATGATGTTGCAGCAGGCAATGGAGTTGGCGGAGCCCAGCATACGGAACTCGAACTTATTGCCGGTGAACGCAAAGGGCGACGTCCGGTTCCGGTCGGTAGTATCACGCAGGAACTTGGGCAGCACATGGGCGCCCAGCTTCATCACGGTCTTTTCCGTGCCGCTGTACGGCTCATCCTTCTCGATGGCATCCAGAATAGCCGTCAGCTCATCGCCCAGAAAGATGGACACCACAGCGGGCGGCGCCTCGTTGGCGCCCAGACGGTGATCATTGCCGGCGGTGGCCACAGAGATACGCAGCAGGTCTTGATAGTCATCCACTGCCTGAATAACGGCACACAGGAACAGCAGGAACTGGGCGTTTTCGTGGGGTGTCTCACCGGGAGTCAGCAGGTTCACACCGGTATCCGTGGCCATAGACCAGTTGTTGTGCTTGCCGGAGCCGTTGACGCCGTCAAAGGGCTTTTCATGCAGCAGACAGACCAGCCCGTGGCGGGCAGCCACCTTCTGCATGATCTCCATGGTCAGCTGGTTGTGATCGGTGGCGATATTTGTGGTGGTGTAGATGGGCGCCAGCTCATGCTGGGCCGGGGCCACCTCATTGTGCTCCGTCTTGGCCAGAATACCCAGCTTCCAGAGCTCCTCATTCAAATCGGCCATATACTCCGCCACACGGGGCTTGATAGCGCCGAAGTAATGGTCATCCATCTCCTGACCCTTGGGGGGTCTGGCACCGAACAGCGTGCGGCCGCAGAAAATCAGGTCCTTGCGCTTGCGGTACATGGCGCGGTCCACCAGGAAATACTCCTGCTCGGGGCCGACAGAGGTGCGAACACATTTGACATCCGTGTTGCCAAACAGCTTCAGGACACGCATGGCCTGCTTGTTCAGGGCCTGCATGGAGCGCAGCAGCGGGGTTTTTTTATCCAGCGCCTCGCCGCCGTAGGAACAGAACGCCGTGGGGATACACAGTGCCTTGTCCTTGATAAAAGCGTAAGAGGTAGGATCCCAGGCAGTGTAGCCCCGAGCCTCGAAGGTAGCACGCAGGCCGCCGGAGGGGAAGCTGGAGGCATCCGGCTCACCCTGGATCAACTCTTTACCGGAGAACTCCATGATGACGCCGCCATCCGGCGAGGGGGTGATAAAGCTGTCGTGCTTTTCAGCGGTAATGCCGGTCAGCGGCTGGAACCAATGGGTAAAGTGGGTCGCACCGTGCTCGATGGCCCAATCCTTCATGGCATCCGCCACCACATTCGCTACCTGGTTGTCCAGGCTTCCGCCCTCGTCAATTGTCTTCTTCAGGGAAATATAGACGTCATGGGGAAGGCGTGCTTTCATCTGTCGGTCGTCAAATACCAGTGTGCCGAAAATGTCCGATACGGTTTTCATGTGTTCCACCCCGATCTTTTGTAGATTTGGAAAATAGAAAAAGGCGTCAGGAAGCCCGCAGCTTCAAGACGCCTTTGCCTTTGATGTGCGAAATTATAGGCGGTTGTGACGGATTTGTCAATCAGCTTTTTACACAATTTTTGGCGTTTTATTCATTGACTTTATGCACATCTGATGCTATAATGCCGAACCATGATGAGCAAAGGCGTTCATCCGAGCAGGACATTTGTCCCTGCCGGATGGGCGTTTTTTGCTTTCCGGGGCGGCTTTCCAGCGGATCACTCCGTGGAACGGCTGGAACCTACGGAAGCACATAAAGAAAGGGTGAGAAACTATGAAGCTGGAGGGACAGGTACGTATCCCATCCGGGTGCGCCATTTCGGCGGTCATTTCCCGGGAGGGGCGGCGCATGACCGGTGAGGACATCATCAGGAGCATGGTCCCCATGCATGATCGGTCCAACGGTCTGGGAGGCGGCTTCGCCGCCTACGGCATCTATCCGGAACACCGGGAGGAATACGCCTTCCACATCTTTTTTGATGATAACACCACCCGGCGGGAGTGCGAGGCTATGCTGAAGGAGGGATTTGAGCTCGTAGACGCGGAGCTGATCCCCATCCGCATCATCCCGGAGATCACGGACATTCCCCACATCTGGCGGTACTTTGTGCGGCCCCTTAATTCGGTACTGGCACGCCTGCAGCTGGATGAAAAGGAGTTCGTGGCACGGACGGTGATGGATATCAACACCAAGCTGAAGGGCGCATACGTGTTCTCCAGTGGAAAGAACATGGGGACCTTCAAGGCCGTAGGATATCCCGAGGATGTGGGACGCTTCTACCGGCTGGAGGAATATGAGGGATACAGCTGGACGGCCCATGGGCGCTATCCCACCAATACCCCCGGCTGGTGGGGCGGCGCGCACCCCTTTTCCCTGCTGGACTGGTCCATCGTCCACAACGGAGAGATATCCTCCTACGACGCCAATCGGCGCTGTATTGAGATGTATGGCTACAAATGCAATCTGCAGACGGATACGGAGGTCATCACCTACATCGCCGACTATCTGCTGCGGCGTCAGGGGCTGACGCTGGAGGAAATGGCGTCGGTGATCGCGGCGCCCTTCTGGAGTACCATACGCACCAGAGAGCCGGCTGCGGCACGGCAGCTGACCTATCTGCGGACCATATACCCCAGCCTGCTCATCACCGGACCATTCTCCATCATTCTTGGGTTCAACGGCGGACTGATGGCGCTGAACGACCGACTGAAGCTGCGCTCCATGGTAACGGCTGAGAAGGACGACAAGGTATTTATCGCCAGCGAGGAGGCCGCCATACGGGTCATGGCCCCGGATGCGGAGAACCTGTATGCGCCCATGGGCGGCGAGCCGTTTATCGTGAAAGTGAAAGAAGGTGCTTATTGATGGCTCTTGACTACATCATACCGGAATTTGAAGTGGTACGAAACGACGCACGGTGTACCCGCTGCCGCATCTGCGAATCCCAGTGCGCCAACGGCGTGCACACCTATAACGCGGATGGGAAGGTCATGGTCAGCGACGAGAGCAAGTGCGTCAACTGTCAGCGCTGTGTGTCCTTCTGTCCCACTCACGCCATTAAGATCGTAAAAAGCGACAACTGCCTGCGGGAAAACGCAAACTGGTCCTGCGCCACCATCAAGGAGATATACAAGCAAGCGTCCACCGGCGGCGTGCTGCTGAGCTCCATGGGCAACCCCCAGCCCCTGCCGGTATACTGGGACCGTATCCTCATCAACGCCTCACAGGTGACGAACCCGCCCATCGACCCCCTGCGGGAGCCCATGGAGACGCGGGTATTCCTGGGCAAGAAGCCGGAGACCGTCCGGCGGAACGGGGACGGCAGCCTGTGCACCGAGGTACCGCCGCAGCTGGAGTTGTCGGTGCCCATTCTGTTTTCGGCCATGAGCTATGGCTCCATCAGCTACAACGCCCATGCGGCACTGGCCAAGGCTGCCCGGGCGCTGGGCATCTGCTACAACACCGGCGAGGGCGGACTGCACCGGGATTTCTATCCCTACGGCGCCAACACTATCGTACAGGTGGCCTCCGGCCGTTTCGGCGTCGATGAGACATACCTGAACACCGGCGCGGCCATCGAGATCAAAATGGGCCAGGGCGCCAAACCCGGTATCGGCGGACATCTGCCTGGCGCAAAGATCGTGGGCGAAGTGTCCAAAACACGGATGATACCAGAGGGCGCGGATGCCATCTCCCCTGCCCCGCACCACGACATTTACTCCATTGAGGACCTACGGCAGCTGGTGTACTCTCTAAAGGAAACCACGGCGTACAAAAAGCCGATCATCGTCAAGGTGGCGGCGGTACACAACATCGCCGCCATCGCCAGCGGCATCGCCCGCAGCGGTGCGGATATCATCGCCATCGACGGCTTTCGGGGCGGCACCGGCGCGGCGCCCACCCGAATACGGGACAATGTGGGTATTCCCATCGAGCTGGCGCTGGCAGCGGTGGACCAGCGGCTGCGGGACGAGGGCATACGCAGCAGCGTATCCCTGATCGCCGGAGGCAGCATACGCTCCGCTGCCGACGTGGTCAAGGCCATTGCTCTGGGCGCGGATGCCTGTTACATTGCCACCGCGGCACTGCTGGCCATGGGGTGCCACTTGTGCCGTTCCTGCCAGACAGGCCGGTGCTGCTGGGGTATCGCCACACAGCGGCCGGAGCTGGTGAAGCGTCTGGACCCCGAGGAGGCCGCGGCGCGGCTGGTAAACCTGGTAACCGCCTGGAAGCACGAGATCAAGGAGATGATGGGCGGTATGGGCATCAACTCCATCGAGGCGCTGCGGGGCAACCGGGTCATGCTGCGGGGTATTCACCTGAATGAAAAAGAACTGGAAATTCTGGGAATTGCCCACGCCGGTGAATAAGGTCTGTCGAAAAAGTGATATTTATAGGAAAAATAATGGAAAACCCTCGAAAGGAGTGGTACAATATGGACTTCATAGAGGCGAGTGGTCTGTCCTTCTCCCAACTAAACGAAACGATACGCCACGCCGGGAAGGAATGCCGTATCTGTGCCTGCCAGGGCCAGCGGTTCATCGCCGCCGGTATGAGCAGCAAACGGCTGGAGATCGACGGCATCCCCGGCAATGCGCTGGGCGCCTATCTGGGCGGCGGTTCTATTACCGTAAACGGCAATGCACAGGACGCGGTGGGCGACACCATGAGTGCCGGACGCATCGTGATCCACGGCAGCACCGGCGACGCTGCGGGGTACGCCATGCGGGGCGGCGAGATATTTATCCGGGACAATGCGGGCTACCGCGCCGGGATACACATGAAAGCCTATAAGCAGCATAAGCCGGTGATCGTCATCGGCGGGCGGGCCGGCAGCTTTCTGGGCGAATACCAGGCCGGCGGGCTGATTTTGGTGCTGGGCCTGCACACCGACGGCCGGCCGATAGTACACTTCTTCCCCTGCACAGGAATGCACGGCGGAAAAATGGTTTTCCGCGGCGATGTGAGCAGCATACGGTTTCCGGATCAGGTCACGCTGCACAACGCCACGGCGGAAGATATGGCGGAGATCGCACCCTATGTGCGGGAGTACTGCCGTCTGTTTGACCGTGACGCGGAGGCGATGCTCCGCGACAACTATACCGTTATCACACCGGACAGCAAAAACCCCTATCAGCAGATGTATGTAGCCAACTGAGAAAGGCAGGAGCACGATGGAGTACACAGTGGATGAGATCAGGCAGTTTACGGCGGAGGAGGATGTAAAATTCCTGCGTCTGGCCTTCTGCGATATTTTCGGCAGCCAGAAAAATATATCTATTTTGCCGGATGAGCTGGACCGGGCCTTCAGCTACGGCATCGCTTTCGATGCCTCCGCTGTGCCCGGCTTCGGCGACGAGGTCCACTCGGACCTGTTCCTGCATCCGGACAGCAGCACCCTCTGTATGCTGCCCTGGCGGCCGGATCACGGCCGGGTGGCGCGGATGTTCTGCCATGTGCTGCGGCCCGATGGCGCCGCCTTCGAGGCCGACTGCCGCGCGCTGCTGCGTCAGGCGGTGGCGGACGCGGAAGCACTGGGCATCCGTTTCTCCTTCGGCACGGAGATGGAGTTCTATCTCTTCCGCCGGGACGAAAACGGTGAAGCGACCCACATTCCCTACGACAACGCAGGGTACATGGACATCGCGCCGGAGGACAAGGGCGAGAATGTGCGGCGGGAGATCTGCCTGACGCTGGAGCAGATGGGGATACGGCCGGAGTGCTCTCACCATGAGCAGGGCCCCGGGCAAAATGAGATCGACTTTCGCTATTCTGATCCCTTGACGGCGGCGGATAACGCCGTGACCTTTAAGGCTGTCGTCAATTCCGTGGCGGTGCGAAACGGCCTGGCAGCCGACTTCTCTCCCAAGCCGCTGATGGGACAGCCGGGCAACGGGATGCACATCAACATCTCCGCCAAGAGCCGCGACGGCGCAGAGGTAATGCCGCAGATCATCGCCGGTATTCTGGCCCATATTGCCGAGATGACGGTGTTTCTGAACACGCGGGAGGAGTCGTATCACCGCTTTGGCAGCAGCAAAGCACCGCGATATATCTCCTGGTCCAGTGAAAACCGCAGTCAGCTGATACGCATCCCTGCCGCGCAGGGCGAGTACCGCCGCGCGGAGCTGCGCTCTCCCGATCCGCTGTGCAGCCCGTATCTGGCCTTTACGCTGCTGATCCGCGCCGGCCTGGACGGTGTAACGCGGCATCTGGTACTGCCGGAAGCCGCGGACGTGAATTTCTACACGGCGGCTAACGACGTAAAGGCACGCTTCCACACGCTGCCGGAGACTCTGGAGGACGCCAGATCACTGGCTGCATCCAGCGCATTTATCGCAGAGCACTTACCCAAGACGATCATACAGCAGTACACCCACTGAGCCGGTCTGCTTTGGAGAGGAGGGACGCATATGGAGGACAGCCGCCGGACGTACAGCGTGCTGGTGGTCGCTGCCGCAGCCAAGTTCCATATGTCCCTGCGTGAAATGCTGCCGGAGGATCGGTACGACCCGGTGTGTGCCGCAGGCAGCGTGTCTGAGGCACGGCGCGCCCTGCTGGAGAGGCCTTTTGACATCGTGGTCATCAGTACGCCGCTGCCGGATGAATTCGGCACGAAGCTGGCGCTGCACATCATCGACAAATCCAGCGCCGGTGTGCTGCTCCTGGTGAAGGCGGAACACTATCCGGATCTGGCGGCACGGCTGGCTCCTCAAGGCATCCTGCTGCTGCAAAAGCCCACCACGCCACCGCTGCTGCTGCAATCCATGCAGCTGCTGTGCGGCACACGGGAGCGCCTGCGACGTATGGAGGAAAAGACTGCCACCATCGAGGAACGCATGGCGGAGATACGGCTGGTGAACCGGGCTAAATGGGCACTGATCGACAAGCAAGGCATGACGGAGCAGGAGGCCCACCGCTACATTGAAAAACAGGCCATGGACCGGTGCGTTACGCGCCGGACAGTAGCGGAGGAGATATTGGCAGAGTGAAATAAGCGCGCTCCCTTTGACAAACGGTACAAGGTCTGGTATGATGGCGGAAACCGTTTGAAAGGAGCACACTATGGAAAAGTTCATCCCTTATGAAAAACTCTCGAAAAAAGAGAAGCGCCGGCGTGACGCTATGCAGCGGGGCACCTGGGGCGCGCTGAACCCCGTTACACGCAAAAGTCCAAACCCAAAAGCTTACAACAGGAAAAAGACACGGAAATGGATGGAGGATCCATATACCGTGTCTTTTTTTATATGCAGAAAAGATATCCCCCGGCCGCTGGCCGGGGGATATCAAAGGAATGACAGCTTACTTCATGAAGGTGCCGTCCATCATCTGCTGCAGATAGGCGTTATACTTCTCCACCTTCTCAGCGGGAACCAGCTCGGTATTGATGGCACCGGCGGACAGGGCACCGTTCTCCAGCGTACCGAAGATGGTGTTGCCGCCGAAGGTACCGGCCACAACAGCCTCCATGCAGACACCGATCATAGCGGCGTTATCGGTGACCTGGGAGCAAATGATGCAGGGGTTCTGACCCAGGATATCGGCAGGCTGGCCGATGTCGTAGATCTTGATGGCGCCGGCCTTCTCATTGGCGGCGTCGATGGCCTCACGGGCACCGGAGTCAACGGCAGAAGCATCGCCGAAGAACACGTCAGCGCCCTGGGAGATCAGCTCAGTGGCGAACTCCTTGCCCTTAGGGGCATCGGAGAAGGAGTTGGCATAGGGGACAGCCAGCAGCTCAACGGTCTTGCCCTCCTGCCCGCCAACATACTTGGCAGCAGCCTCGAAACCTGCGATCTTGCCCTTGGTGGTATCCAGCTCCATACCGCCGATGAAGCCCAGCTTGCCGGACTCGGTCATCAGACCGGCCAGAGCGCCGGCGATCCAGCCGATCTGCTCAGCGTTGGGCAGCAGAGACGCGACATTGCCGTTAGCGGCCTTTTCGGGGGTGGACTCAGCGCCGTTCAGCAGAGCGAAGGCGATGTCGGGATACTCCTCAGCAGCCTGCAGGACCGCATCGGTGTACTGGTTGCCGGGAGCATAGATCATGTCGTAGCCCAGGTTGCAGAAGGCAACGATAGTCTCATAATACTGATCCTGGGAGATGGAGTCGGTGACGTCGTAGGTCCAGCCCTTGTCCTCAGCAGCCTTGACCATGGCGTTGTAGCAGGCAGCGCCCCAACCGCCGTCGTTGATGCTGGAGTCGCAGATCATGGCGACCTTGTAGGTCTTCTCGCCATCACCGGCGCCGTCCGTCTTGGTGTCGTCCTTCTTCTCGCCGCAGGCGACGAGGGCCAGCGTCATAGCGAGCGCCAGCAGCAGTGCAAGAAACTTTTTCATGGTTTTCCTCCTTGTTTTTTGTGACTTGCTCTTTGTTCTATAACAACGTCCTTGCGGACATCATTACCGTCATGTCACCGCTGTTCGCGGCGATAGGGCTGTCCATTGGCCTTGGGTCCCGCCTGCTTCGTACCGATGACGGAGAGGACGACCACGGTGGCCACATAGGGGATCATCTGGAAGAACTGGTACGGGATGGCGATGCCGGAGACCTGAAGCCGGATCTGCAGCGCATCGCAGAAGCCGAAGAACAGGCAGGCCAGCAGGATGCCGCCGGCACTCCAGCGACCAAAGATCACGGCAGCCAGGGCGATGAAGCCGCGGCCGGCCACGATACCGTCGGTGTAGGTACTGGAATAGCAGGTGGTCAGGTACGCGCCGCCCAGTCCGGCCAGCGCACCGCAGATCATGCAGGCCAGATACTTCACGCCGATGACATTGATGCCCAGCGTAGCGGCCGCCTGCGGATGCTCTCCCACGGATTTATAGCTCAATCCCGCACGGGTACGGTTGAAGAAAATGGAGGTGAACACCACCAACAGCAGCGTCAGATAGACCATGGGACTCTGATCAAACAGCAGTGGCCCGATGACCGGGATGTCCTTCAGGCCGGGAATAGCAATGCTGGGCATGGTAATGATCTGCTTCAGGTCTGAACCGGTACCGAACACGATGCGGTAGATAAACGACGCCAGCGCCGGAGCGAATATGTTGATGGCCATGCCATAGACCGTATGGTCCGCGCAGAGGGTGACGGTGGAAAAGGCGTAGATCATATTGACCAGCAGGCCCGCCAACGCACCGCACAGCAGACCGATCCAGTTGGAGCCGGTAATGTAGCACATCAGAAAGCCCACCAGCGCGCCGATGGCAGCCAGACCCTCCAGGCCGATATTCACCATACCGGCCCGCTGGCCGTACAACTCGGCCAGTGAGATAAGCAACAGAGGGATGGCAAGCCGAACCGTTGCCAACAGTAAGCTGGAGATCCAATCCATTACTTGTCACCCGCCTTTCTCTTGGAGAACACGCGATCTTTCCACGCCTGGAATTCAGGCAGCTTGGTCAGCGCCATACCGGCCACGGAGAACACGATGACCAACGCCTGGATGATATCGGAAACGCTGGTGGGAACACCGGTGGCCGCCTGCATAGTGGTGGAACCCACTCGCAGCACAGCAAAGAACAATGCCACCACCATCGTCGCGATGGGGTGCAGCTGGCCGATCAGTGCCATAGCCACACCGTCAAAACCGTAGCCCGCCCCGAAGCCGTTGATCAGCCGGAACTGGGTACCCAGCAGCTCTGCGCCGCCGCCCAGGCCGGCAATGGCCCCGGAGATAATGAAGCTGGTCAGCATGCAGCGCTTCACATGGATACCATTAAAGCGGCTGGCGGTCATGTTATAGCCCACCGCCCGCAGCTTGAAGCCGCCGCTGGTCCAGAACAGCATGTAATACAGCACCAGGCCCACCACCACGGCGATGACAAAGCCCCAGGTAAAGCGCATTCCGGTGATTACACGGGGCAGCTTCACCAGGTCATCCACCGCGGGGGTCTGTGGTACGCTGGCGTCGCGGATCCAGCTGGTGTACAGCACGCCCATAAACAAGGTAGCTACATAGTTGAGCATGATGGAGATGATCATCTCGTTCTGGCCGCGGCTGATCTTCAGCAGACCGGGAATCATGCCCCAGATACCGCCGGCCAGCGTACCGGCCAGCAGCGCCAGCAGCACACCGGCAAAGCCGGTAACACCGGAGAAATACGCCGTAACGAATGCGGCGATGGAACCCATAAGGAACTGGCCTTCACCGCCCAGGTTGAACACACCGCACTTGTACGCGAAACAGGCACACAGAGAGGTGAACATCAGAGGTGTGGCCTTGGTAAGTGTAGTGCCAATATTGGCCTTGGAGCCGAAAGCTCCCTGGAAGAGGTATTTCACCGCGTCAAAGGGATTGGCACCCAGGGCCGCCATAATGATACCGCCGATCACAAAGGCCAGGATAATGGACAGCAGCGGGACAACGAAGCTACCCAGAGAACGTTTTAACTTTTCCATATCGCAGCTCCTCCCCTCACTTGCCCGTCATGGCGAGGCTGATCTCCTCGATGGGCGGGTTCTTCCCGGAGAATTCGCCCATGATCTGCCCCTCGAAGCAAACCAGAATACGATCAGACATCTCCAATATCTCATCGAAGTCTGCGCTGATCAGCAGGATCCCTACACCGCGCTCACGGGCAGCGATCATCTGCTCGTGAACAAAGCTGGCCGCGCCGATATCCAGGCCGCGGGTTGGATGCGCCATCACCAGCAGGGACGGCTGGGACTCCAGCTCACGGGCCAGGATGACCTTCTGCTGGTTGCCACCGGACAGGCTGCGGACCGTCTGCCCCACAGAGGTGCAGCGCACGTCGTACTTCTGCACCATCTCCTCGGCATAGTCGTGAATAGCGCGCTTGTTCAGCCGCAGCCCCTTACCCCGGCTGAACTTGGGAGAATCGGTCTCCTTGAGCACCAAATTCTCCGCGATGGACATATCGCCCACCAGGCCCTGCGCGTTGCGGTCCTCAGGAACGTGGGAAACGCCGTCTGTAATGAAAGAATGGGGGTCGAAGACCGCTACGCTCCTATCCTTCAGGTATATCTTGCCGCCTTGAGGCGCGATAACGCCGGTGATCAGCTGCGCCAGCTGGGTCTGACCATTGCCGTCCACGCCGGCGATTCCTACGATCTCACCGCTGCGGATCTGCAGGGTCATATCGTTGACACCGCTGTGCTTATGTTCCTTGTCATAGTCCACATGGTCCAGAGACGCCACGACCTCAGCGCCGGAGGCATCCACCTTCTCGTACTGTGACTCGGTCAGTTCCTTACCGATCATCATATTGGCCAGTTTCTGACCATCGGTATCAGCGCGGGCCACGGTGCCCACCACCTCGCCCAGACGCAGGACGGTGATGCGGTCAGAGATATGCAGGACCTCGCGCATTTTGTGGCTGATGAAGATAATACTCTTCCCTTCGCCGATGAGCTTCTGCATAATGGCAAACAAACCCTCGACCTCGATATCGGTCAGTGCGGCAGAGGGTTCGTCCAGGATCAGCAGCTCCGCACCGTGGTACAGCGCCTTCAGTATCTCGGTGCGTTGCTGTTCGCCCACGGATATCTCGGTGATAAGCTTGTCCAGCTGCACGTCCAGGCCGTACTTGGCAGACAGCTCCTCGATCTCCTTGCGGCGAGCCGCCCGGTCGATAAACAGGCCCTTGGCGTGCTTGTCGCCCAGGATGATATTTTCAAAGACAGTCATTGCCTCCACCAGCATAAAGTGCTGGTGCACCATGCCGATTCCCAGCTTGACTGCCTGGCTGGGGGACTCGATCCGCACCTCTTTGCCATTGAGGAATATCTTTCCCTCCGTGGGCTGATAAAGGCCGATGAGAATGTTCATCAACGTGGACTTACCGGCACCGTTCTCACCCAGCAGGGTCAGTACCTCGCCGCGGTTGACGGTCAGGCTGATATCCTTGTTGGCGTAAAAATCACCAAACCGCTTGCTGATATGCTCCATACGCAGTAGCTCGCTCAAGTTCCCTCACTTCCCTTCGTTCATGTGTTTGCGGAAGTTGTCGTTTTCCACCTGGAAAACGACAACAGACCACGGTCTGTTCTCAAATATTAAATCGGGAGTAGTATACCATATCTGTCGGATTTTGGGAAGAATTTTTTTGTAAAACTCCTACATTTTTTTAGCGTTTTTTATCTATTGCACCGGTACCGTTCCCATAGTATAATCAAACGCAACAAAGCGAAAGAAGGTGTTGCATATGATACATATCCGCCCCGCAGTCTCTGATGACGCCCCGGCGCTGCTGGATATCTATGCGCCCTATGTCATCGAAACCGCCATCACATTTGAGTATGAAGTGCCCACGCTGGAGGACTTCCGCCAGCGTATTAAAAACACACTGCACACGCATCCTTACCTGGTCATGGAACGCGATGGCGAGATCGTGGGCTATGCCTACACCGGACAGTTGGGCAGCCGCGCAGCCTACGCCTGGGCAGCGGAAACCAGCATCTATCTGCGGCAGGACTGCCGTCGCGGTGGTTTGGGCACCCGGCTGTACCATGCGCTGGAGGACGCCTCCCGCGCTCAGAATGTACAGGTGCTGTACGCCTGCATCGCCGCACCTGTTTCGGACGGCGACCCCCACCTGACTCGCGCCAGCATTGATTTCCATACCCGGCGCGGCTACGAAATCGTGGGCACCTTCCACCGCTGCGGATACAAGTTTGACACCTGGTACGACGTGGTCTGGATGGAAAAACGCCTGTCCGATGCCGCCATTCCGCCCGCCGTGGTACCCTTTTCTTCTTTTGTGAAGTAAAGTCATTCTGTAATGCATTTATACTTTACAGAATATCTAAATACAGTTTATTCCCCACGCAATAGATAATTGCTTGTCAACGATCCACCTTCCTGTTATACTGGCGGCAGTACATACGGGAGGTATAGCAATGGAAGCAAAGGATGTCTTGAAGGAATTACGGCAAAGGCACAATATGACACAGGATCAGCTGTCTGAAAAGCTGGCCGTCACACGACAGGCTGTCTCCCGCTGGGAAAACGGCGAGTCCGTCCCAAACCCGGAAACATTAAAGCAGTTGTCCGCACTGTTTGATACCTCCATCAATCATCTGCTGGGTGACCCCCACAAGCTGATCTGTCAGTGCTGTGGTATGCCCTTGGACAGTGATGAGGTCATCAGTCGGGATCTGGACGGCAGCTTCAACGAGGACTACTGTAAGTGGTGCTATACCGACAGCAAGTTCACCTATGACAGCATGGAGCAGCTCCTGGAGTTTCTCGTCACCCATATGTCCAACGAGCAGTTCCCTCCGGAGCAGGCCAGAACCTATTTCAATCAAATGCTGCCAAAGCTGAAGCACTGGAGCAAATAAAAAGCACCCTTGCGGGTGCTTTTTATCGGTGTATATAACTTATTATTGATGCCGCAGCATGGTACATCAGCAGCGTGCCCATAAGCATTGCCCCTGCCGACCTATTCCCCCACTCCCATGGCGTATTCGTTACGGTCAATACAATGAGGCATATCACTGGCAGCAATAGCCAAATTGCAAAAAGCTCCACATGATACTTTGCTGTGTTCCGCATCCGTCTTTCAACGGTTTTGCTTATTACGTCATCCGGTACATCCTGCTGTATTTCCGCCACAAAGGAGTAACTGTCGCTGCATTCGAAGATCTCTGCACAATAGGGGCTGATCTCCTCCTCGGCGATTTCTTTCGGAGATCTTCCGTGTGCGCCCCACTTTCCGATATCGTCCTGTCGGAATACATAGAACCGCCGCGGCAATGGCGGCGCACACTCAAAGGAGAATGTATAGAAGCTTCCAAAATTTTCTACAGCTATAAGCAGATAACCCATCTCTGCTTGTTTCTGCAATACACGCTCGGCCCGCCAAGTCAAAAATGAGGGCAGCCACATTTTTAGCTGTTTCTGCTCCATATGTATTTCCTCCGTATAAGTTCACCACCAATATACCATCTACTGCAGCAGACGTCAATCAGGCAAATACTCTATGTCACGGAAAGATGCCGCAGGCATACCGAGCCGTACTCCCATATATGCCAACAGCCTGTGACATTTGTCACAGGCTGTTGTGTTGGCGCTACCTATCTTCCCGGGCCGTCTCCAGCCAAGTATTGTCAGCAGAAGCGAGCTTAACTTCCGTGTTCGGGATGGGAACGGGTGGACCCTCGCCCTAATCAGCACCAACTATTCACTTGAAGGCTTACACCTTCAAAACCGAACAACGAAGGAAGGAATCAGGAAGGCTTAGATTGCCTGCAAATTGTAGGTCAAGCCCTCGGGCTATTAGTACCGGTCAGCTGCACACGTTACCGTGCTTCCACCTCCGGCCTATCAACCAGATCGTCTTTCTGGGCCCTTACTCCATAATGGATGAGAGATCTCATCTTAGGGAGAGTTTCACGCTTAGATGCTTTCAGCGTTTATCTCGTCCGTACATAGCTACCCAGCTATGCCCTTGGCAGGACAACTGGTGCACCAGAGGTACGTCCATCCCGGTCCTCTCGTACTAAGGACAGCTCCCTTCAAATCTCTTACGCCCGCAACAGATAGGGACCGAACTGTCTCACGACGTTCTGAACCCAGCTCG
>OGZA01001059.1_pt1 | contig 19508 bp, 17 predicted proteins | sample 1576591 | NCBI WGS metagenome assembly OGZA01 (sample SAMEA3541565, study PRJEB24748) | human gut metagenome | biome: human gut; feature: human-associated habitat; material: faeces | place: China | collected 2012
CCCAAATAGCATATTGTATCAGTTTATTGAAATTCTGTCCCTGATTCAATTTTGCATCGGCTCTCTTCTTCAATATATCATCTGCCAGATTTGCGTATGTATCCTTATTAACCTGGGCATCCGCCAGTAGTTCTTCAAACAAAGCCATTGCCTGCGGCATCTTTTCCTGTAAACCCTCCAACATCACATAAGTGCGATCGGAACCGGGGAATACACTGAAATAACATGCCAAACGATAGAATTCTTCATTTATCTCCTTCAGGCTTTTCTTTGACGTACCCAGATATTTCATATATTCAAAAGCTGTTCCCATCGCCTTATCATTATCATTCCCCATATCGAATACATACATCAGAGAGAAGAGATCATTGGAAGTATTCTCCTTATACAATACCGGAATATTGGATTGGGCGGTCAGTTTTTGCAAATCCTTACTATAATCCAAGAATACCGGTTCGATCGGAGCCACTTTTGAAGCTTGTATTTCTTTCAAGAACAGACTTGAACTATCGCGATTCATCACGATCGGAGTGATTTTAGGTTTGTCGATCTTCTTTTCGTTCGGGTCTTTACCTTGTCTTTTATAGATGAGCGCATAGTTGTCACCGAAATATTTGTTGGCAAAATCGACGATCTGCTGCTTTGTCACTTTGCTCATGCGATCTAACGAAGCGACTTCATCTTTCCAATCGACACCGTCGATGAAAGAAGAGACAAACATATCGGCACGACCGTCGTTACGATCCATCCGGTACATTTGCATCAGTTTATAGTTATTGATAGCAGCTTCCAGCAAGCCTTCGTCAAACTCACCTTTCTTTAGCTTATCAATTTCAGCCAGGAATAGGTCTTTTACTTCATCCAAAGTCTGTCCCTGTTTCGGACGACCACTAATAACAAATGCATTATAATCGGACATTCCGTATGTTCCGGCATAACAACTTAGTACTTTCTGTTGCTGAACCAAATCGATATCCAACAAACCTGCTTTACCGTTATTAACAATTTCGCCTGTTAGATTCAGCAAATCCTGGTCAGGAGAAGCAGCTCCCGGGAAACGCCAACCCAAAGTCACATTTTCAGCATCGACACCCAACACTTCTTTTATAACCGGTGCTTTAATCGGAGACTCATACGTTACTGGCAACTTCGGCAGATTGGGATTCGGTTTCAAATGGCCAAAATATTTATTGATCGTCTCGATCATCTGGTCCGGATCAAAATCACCGGACAGACAGATTGCCATATTATTAGGGACATACCAAGTTTTATGGTAGTTTTTGATATTCGTGATAGACGGGTTCTTCAGGTTTTCCTGTGTTCCGAGAACAGTCTGCGTCCCGTATGGATGATCGGGGAAAAGAGCGGTCAGAACAGCTTCATACACTTTACGGCCATCACTGGTAAGAGACATGTTCTTTTCTTCGTACACAGTCTCAAGCTCCGTATGAAAGCCACGGATTACATTGTTTTCAAAACGGTCCGCCTGTATCTTGGCCCAGTTGTCAATCTGGTTGGAAGGAATATCTTCCACGTAGACCGTTTGGTCAAAGCCGGTATACGCATTTGTTCCAGTTGCACCAATAGCAGACATCAGTTTATCATATTCGTTCGGAATTGCCAATTTCGAAGCCTCATAAGAAACACTGTCGATCTGATGATAAATAGCCTGGCGCTCTGCCTCATCAGTAGTCTTACGATACACCTCAAAAAGCTGTTCGATCTGATCGAGCATCGGTTTTTCCTGTTCGTAATTCTGCGTGCCGAACCGCTGAGTTCCTTTAAACATCAAGTGTTCAAAATAGTGTGCCAGACCGGTCGTTTCGGCAGGATCGTTTTTACCTCCCACGCGAACGGCAATATACGTTTGAATACGTGGGGTCTCTTTATTCACAGTCATATACACTTTCAGGCCGTTATCCAAAGTATAGATACGGGCTTTCAGAGGATCGTTCGGGACCGACTCGTATTTAAACGGGGAAGTCTCTGCACATGCAGTTGCCAAAAGGAGAAGAAAGGCTAACTGAAGAAACTGAATCGTTTTACGCATAAATTTTAGATTTAGATAATTACATGCGTCAAATATATGCAATTTAAAATAAAAATAGCTCTTATCCGAAAAAAAACAGAACAAGAGCCGATTTTTTCGGATAGGAGCTAATATATGCTCGTACAAAGATTATATTTACATTAAAGGCCGAACGCTTCTTTTACTTTATCGACATAATCCAGTTTTTCCCAGGTAAACAGTTCCACTTCGCAAACGGTCGGTTCCGGATTATAACGAGAAGTAAATGTTTTTGTCACAACCTGCGGTTTACGTCCCATATGACCGTAAGATGCAGTTTCCAGATAGATCGGGTTACGCAATTTCAAACGTTCCTCGATTGCTTTCGGGCGCATGTCAAACAGATTCCAGATCTTTTCTGCAATCTCTCCGTCTGTCATTTTCACGTTAGCACGGCCGAATGTATTCACGAAGATATTCATTGGCTTAGCCACACCGATCGCATACGAAACCTGTACTAGCATTTCATCAGCCACGCCAGCGGCAACCAAATTCTTTGCAATATGACGAGCAGCATAAGCAGCAGAACGGTCTACTTTCGAGGGGTCTTTTCCAGAAAATGCTCCACCACCATGAGCTCCCTTGCCACCGTATGTATCAACAATAATCTTACGACCTGTCAAACCGGTATCTCCATGAGGACCACCGATCACAAACTTTCCAGTCGGATTCACATGATAGATAATATCATCATTGAACAAAGCCTGAACATGAGCCGGATACTGAGCCTTTACGCGCGGGATCAGTATACTCTTGACATCTTCTGCGATCTTTTTCTGCATAGCCAAGTCCGCTTCTTCCTGTGTGATACCTTTTGCAGTGATAAATTCATCATGTTGTGTAGAAACAACAATCGTATCGATGCGCAGCGGTTTTCCGTTATCATCATATTCAATCGTCACCTGACTCTTTGCATCCGGACGGAGGTAAGGCATCAGGTCGTTTTCATTCTTACGTATCTCGGCAAGCTCCCACAACAGGCTGTGTGAAAGATCCAATGCCAGAGGCATATAGTTTTCTGTTTCGTTAGTGGCATAACCAAACATCATACCCTGGTCGCCCGCTCCTTGATTATAAGGATCTTCGCGCTCGACACCACGGTTAATGTCGCCACTCTGTTCATGGATAGAAGAGAACACGCCACATGATTTCGCTTCAAACTGGTATTCGCTTTTCGTATAACCAATTTTTTCGATCACGTTACGGGCTACATCCTGTACATCCACGTAAGCACTTGATTTTACTTCTCCAGCCAAGACAACCTGTCCAGTTGTAACAAGGGTTTCGCAAGCAACTTTAGAGTTCTTGTCATAAGCCAGGAACTCATCCAGCAAAGCATCCGATATCTGATCGGCTACTTTATCGGGGTGCCCTTCGGACACCGATTCGGAGGTGAATAAATAACTCATTACTTTTTAATTGAAAATTGAAAATTGAAAATTGAAAATTAGTAGGGACTAAAGAACGATGTTCAATTAACAACGGGTTATTAATTAATAATGAATTGATAACGGAAGGACCATATATGCCGAACGGCTAAGAAAAGTATCTTGTTTTTAGCATTTTTTCCTGTGGTTGCAAGCAATACAAATCTATCCACATCAATTCGGATGCAAAGATAAGAATAATTGACAATTCAAAATTGAAAATTGAAAATTATTTTTTCTTTTTGGTATTCCGAAGTGCTTTCTTGTACTTATACTCGGCTTTCATTTTGGCAGAGCCTGATTTATGGGTACCTCTCAGAAAGTCAGAATATTTGATTTTCTTGTCGCCGGTATTTTCGTCGCTGGCTTTTTTCTTGAAAACCATTCCTCCACCGGTCAGGATTTTTTCTATATCGTTCATTGCTTTATCTTTTATATTTATGTGAAAACAGTGCGAAGTTACAAAATGTTGCCTTTTATAACAGAGATATAACAGGCTTTTTAAATACGGGATGAATTACATTCGGGGCAATTTCGGCCAAAGGTTCCATCACGAACAGACGCTCATGCATCAGCGGATGCGGCAAAGTCAGCTCCGGAGTTTGCAGGACCAGGTTGTCATACAGCAGAATATCGATATCGATGATACGGTCATGATAGGCACCGTTACTTTTCTGCGTACGCCCCATCTCTATCTCGATCTCCTGGGTCGCTTTTAAAAGTTCAAGCGGAGACAGGGATGTATCAAGCTGTAAAGCTGCATTCAGGAACGTATTTTCGGACTGAAACCCCCAGGGTTCGGTTTCATAAAAACCGGAAAGGGCGAGAACGTCTCCCACCCTTTCAGCTAACAGCGCTGCGGCCGTTATCATATTCCGTCTTTTATTCCCTATGTTCGTACCTAAAGCCAGGTATGCGATAGCCATAAACCTTGTCTTAGATAATCAACATTGCGTCACCATAGGCACCGAAACGGTATCCTTCTTTCAGGGCTACCTCATAGGCATCCATAATCAGATCGTATCCTCCGAATGAAGCAGTCATCATCAGAAGAGTCGACAGCGGCATATGGAAGTTGGTGATCATGCTGGTAGCCACACTGAAATCGTAAGGAGGGAAAATGAACTTATTGGTCCATCCTTCGAATTCTTTCAGATGTCCGTCGGTACTTACTGCCGTTTCAATCGCACGCATCACGGAAGTTCCGACAGCACAGATCTGGCGACCGTCGTCCTTACCCTCGTTCACAATACTCACAACATCTCCGTTCACGACCATCTGTTCGGAATCCATCTTATGCTTTGTCAAATCTTCCACGTCGATTTCACGGAAGTTTCCTAATCCGGAATGAACGGTCAGGAAAGCAAAACGGCAATCCTTAATCTCCAGACGTTTCATCAATTCGCGGCTGAAATGCAGACCGGCTGCCGGAGCAACCACCGCACCTTCTTCCGTAGCGAAAATGTTCTGGTAGCGGTCTTCATCATCGGCTTCCACCGGACGGTCGATATATTTAGGTAGCGGGGTTTCACCCAACGCATACAATGCTTTTTTAAATTCATCATGATTACCGTCATACAAGAAACGCAGAGTACGGCCACGGGAGGTTGTATTGTCAATCACTTCGGCAACCATCGAATCGTCTTCTCCGAAATAAAGTTTATTACCGATACGGATCTTACGGGCCGGATCGACCAACACGTCCCAAAGACGAAGATCTTCGTTCAGTTCACGCAACAAAAACACTTCAATACGTGCACCGGTCTTTTCTTTGTTACCATATAAACGGGCTGGGAAAACTTTTGTGTTGTTGAAGATAAATACATCTTTTTCTCCAAAATATTCCAACAGGTCTTTAAATACTTTGTGTTCGATCTCCCCGGTGTTGCGGTGTACAACCATCAAACGGGACTCATCCCTGTTCTTTGCGGGATGAAGAGCGATCAGTTCCTGCGGCAAGTTAAATTTGAATTTAGATAGCTTCATAATGTTACTTTATTTATTTTCTTTTTATTCTTATCATTTATCAGAAGGAACCGCTCCGGCTTCATCAGCCACACGATCCCCAATCGCTTCGTCCAGAAAAGCATCGATATCTTCCGGATTCATGCACTTATCCAATGTTATATCTCCGATCCGGGTACGTTCCAATCCGATCAGATGGGCACCCGAATTCAGGGCTACACCGATATCACGCGCCAAAGCACGGATATAAGTACCTTTACTACACACCACACGGATCTTAATGACCGGCAGGTTGCATTCCAGCAACTCCATCTCATCAATCACCAGTGTCTTCGACTTCAACTCCACTTCTTCACCTTTACGCGCCAGTTCATAGGCACGTTTCCCATCCACTTTGCAGGCCGAAAAGACCGGCGGAATCTGCTGTATCGTTCCTACAAACGAATTCAGTACCTCTTCCACCCTCTCCCGGGTTATATGTTCCGTCGGATATACGGCGTCTATCTCCTTTTCCAGGTCAAAAGAAGGGGTCGTTTCTCCCAGCTTTAGGGTAGCGACATATTCTTTCGTCTGATATTGGAATTCGTCGATCCTTTTGGTTGCCCTGCCAGTACAAACGATCATCACTCCGGTAGCCAGCGGATCGAGCGTTCCGGCATGTCCGACTTTTATTTTTTTTACTTTCAGCTTCCGCGATAATTTATAGCGGAACTTGTTCACCAGATCGAACGAAGTCCACGTCAGCGGCTTGTTAAAATATAATACCTCTCCTGCAATAAAATCCATTCTAATTTACTTCATCAATGTGCATGCAATAGTAACCAGACCGGCTATTGCACAATAAATAGCAAAGTAGATCAACTTTCCTTTCTTCACGATATTGATCATCCACTTACAAGCCAGACAACCGGAAAGGAAAGCAGCTACAAAACCGACAACCAGCGAAAGCGTCGGGATATCCCCGGCGATATCTTCACCTTTTATCAGCTTCAATACATCCAGCAGGGCTTCTCCCAAAATCGGAGGAATCACCATCAGGAAGGAGAACTGAGCCAGTTTCGCCTTATTATTACCCAGTAACAAACCTGTGGCAATCGTTGTTCCGGAACGTGAAAGTCCGGGCAAGACGGCACAAGCCTGAGACAAGCCGATAATAAAAGCATCTTTCATCGAAATATTTTCTTTCTGCCGGGGTTTTGCATAATAAGAGAAGGCCAGCAACGCCGCTGTCACCAACAACATGCAACCGACTATCAGCAAACCCGATCCGAAAATAGATTCGACCGTATCTTTGAAAAACACTCCGACAATACCGATCGGTATCATGGAGATCAGGATATTGATCGCATAACGTGTCTCACTGTTCATCTGAAACTTAAACAAACCACGGAATATCCATTCGATCTCTTTCCAGAGTATAACTAATGTACTAAATACCGTAGCCACATGGACTACGATTGTAAATGCCAGATTCTCTTCTCCTTCAATTCCGAACAGCGCCGATCCGATAGCCAGATGTCCGCTGCTGCTTACGGGAAGATACTCCGTCAGTCCCTGTACGATCCCCAGCACCAAGGCTTCCAACCAACTCATTCTGCGATTTCTTTACCTTTGCTGTTTTTCAGGATTCCTACAATCATCAGGCCGAACCCGATCACAGTTACTACCGGAGCAACAACGATACGACGTGTACTGAATATTTCCGGGTTAAAACTGGTCGTATCACCAGAACCGCCGCCACTCATCAACATAAAACCCACAATGATCACCGCCACTGCAACCGCGATCAGAATAAAATTTTCTTTTCCGAAAGCAAAATCTCTCTTAGCCATCTCTCTTTGTTTATTATATATAATACAACTTATCAACACCCATACGGAGGTACTTGTTTACAGCAAATACGGTAGCCGTTACCGACAACAGGATTCCCAGCAGGAACACCGCCGCATATACAACCAGTAAAGCCTTCACATCCAATAGCTGGATAAAACCGTCCAATTCGTGTTGTAAATAATATAACGAACCGGTCAGCATTAATATTGCCAGGATGGATGCAAAAATACCGCTTACCACATTATAGCGCACAAAAGGGCGCCGGATAAACCCGGAAGTAGCTCCCACCAATTTCATTGTATGGATCAAAAAACGTTTGGAATAAATCAGCAAACGGATCGTATTGCTGATCAGGACAAACGATATAGCCATCAGCATAACAGCCAATGTGAGCAGGATAATGCTCAAGCGTTTCATATTATCGTTCACCATCTGCATCATATCCTTCCGGTAAAGCAGGTCGGATACAGAGGTATATGTTTTGATTTTCTTTTCGATATGCTGCAGGCTGTCCGGGTTTGCATATTCGGAATGCAGCTTCACTTCGATAGATGCCTGCAACGGATTAAAGCCGAGGAAAGTTTCCGGATTCTCACCCAATTCTTCTTCCAGTTCCTTCGCAGCCTGTTCTTTCGATATATATTCGGTAGATTTGATAAAAGGAAGCGCGTCCAGGCTCTTCTGCATCCTCTTGATATCAGCTTCTTTCTGATTGTCTTTCAATACAATAGAAAATGATATATTTTCCCTGACATAAACCGACAACTGGTTTCCAAGCAACCCCATCAACAAAATCAACCCGAGCAGAAAAAGCACCAGGGCGATACTTATGATGGAAGTAAGACGAGAATTAAAGAAAGAAACCGAGTTAACCTTATTATTTTCAGCCATCAGACGTAACCTTATTATTATTCAATAAATTGGGGAGATACGCACAGGGTGCATACCTCCCAATTTTTCTGCAAAGAAAAAAAGAATTTATGGAACAGCCTCTAGTTTATAATTATTTAACCAATTAAAGACAATTACCAAAAGAATTCCAAATGATTCTAGGCATGCAAACCTACCGATTAAAAGCATATAGAAACTTGAAAAAACGGGAAATGGCGAGATTCACATCTGACCATTCCCTTATCAGTGTGTTTATAAAAATGTATGTCACTTTCTTTCCCTGTATCGTATAGCAACCCAGACATGCACTGCTCCCCAGGTAAAAGTCTCCTTATCTTTTTCCTCTATTTCAAAATAAGGGCGAAGATCCATTTTCATCAATTCCTCCCCAAAACCTTTAAGATACTCTTCAGACATTTGCGTAAATACCTCCGGCTTTAACATAATGCTATACGCAAATATCTTCATGTTCTTATCGAAATAAATTGAATAAGATGGTCCATATTTCTTTAACCAATCTCTTTTATCACTCCAATCCCGATCCGTGAAATAAGATTCCAGCATTGAATGCATTTTCTTGCCAAACAACCCATGAATGTCAGATTCAGGTGTGCTACGAAAACTTCCGGAATTACCTTCCGGTTTTGGAAAAGACGGAACGCGTAGAACAATACGTTTTTCAAACTTCTTAGATACCTCAAAATATCTCAAATCAGGAATATTCTGAGCATTCATACTACATATTCCGATCAAACAAATTAATATAAGATTAAGTCTCTTCATATTTATATGTTTTTAAAATTGTACATAATGGATAACGTAAATTTATTATGCAACACTAATAATCAAACCTTTTTTCTTCAAATACATATTCATGAATAGCCCGAGAATTATTATTATCATCTATTATAGAATAAAGAAAATATCCCTTAAGAACTATTTGTTTAGTAGTAGCCATCAAATGAGCTCCCCAATTATAGTTTACAACTAAAGTACTATCAGGTTTTAACCAAAAAACACGCGCTGTATCAGACAAAGAGAAAGGATATGGATAATGTCTTTTTTCACCATCCTCTGTAACATACTCCAATAAAAAAGAAGATACAGCAGAAGGATTTTTTATTAGTATTTTATAATCAAATCCATTTTTGATTTCGAGAGTCAGAACCTTCCTTTCTCGGTCAAAGGATTGATTTACTATTAACGAGTCTTTCACTTCAAAACCTTTTTCTTTTCTCACGACAGACACTTGTGCATAAAGGGTAGCCGTATGTATCATAAATAATACTGCTAGTATAAACTGTAAAGTATGTATAAATTTCTTTTTCATATGACTTCTTAAAGTTAGGAAATGATTATATTCCAAGCATTCAGAAACGACCTCTGCCGGGGCTGCTAAGAAGATTGATTGTTTTGGTAAACTATCAATTAGGTTCAATAACTCTTTTAAAATCGGGAATGGCGGGATTCACATCTGACCATTCCCTTATCAGTGTGTTTATAAAAATGTATGTCACTTTCTTTCTTTATATCGTCTATAAACCCAGACATGAACTGCTCCCCATGTAAAAGACTCCTTATCTTTTTCCTCTATTTCAAAGTAAGGACGAAGATCTATTTTCATCAACTCCTCCCCAAAACCTTTAAGATACTCTTCTGACATTTGAGTAAACACTTCCGGTTCCAACATTATACTGTATGAAAATATCTTCATATTTTTATCAAAATAAATCGTATAAGCCGGTCCATACTTTTTTAGCCAGTCTTTTTTATCACTCCAATCCTTATCTGTGAAGTAAGATTCCATCATTGAAAAGGCTTTCTTACTAAACAGTTCATTACGATCACATTCAGGTGTATAACGAAATTTTCCAGAATTTCCTTCTGGTTCAGGCAAAGATAGTACATCTAGAACAATGTATTTTTCAAACTTTTCAGCTACCTTAAAATAAACCAAATCAGGAATATTCTGAGCACTCACACCACATATTCCGATCAAACAAATTAATATAAGATTAAGTCTCTTCATATTTATATGTTTTTAAAATTGTACATAATGGATAACGTAAATTTATTATGCAACACTAATAATCAAATTTTTTTTCATCGATTACATGAGCATAAACAACCAATATCTTACCTTGTTTATCTTCTATGGCATAAAGAAATCTACCCCAAAGATATATCTGCTTAGTTGTTGGTTTTAGGTATTTTCCACAATGATAATTTATAATCAAACTACTGTCAGGATTTACCCAAACAAAACGTGCAGTATCAGATAAGCCTAAAGAATATGGATAGGTTTCTTCTTTTCCTTCTTCTGTAATATAATTCAACAAAAAAAGAGGTGAAGAATATGGATTACTAAGCATTATCTTATAATTAAATTCATTTTTGATTTCGAGAGTCAAAAGCTTATTTCTTTTATCGAAGAGCTGATTCACCGTTAAAGAACCTTTTATTTCTAGATCTTTATTCCCCATTACTATAGTGTCTTGTGCATTAATTGTAGTCAGCATAAACAAACCTACAAACATAAAAAAGACAGTGTGTAGAAATTCCTTGTTCATATCTATTCATTTTTAAAAGTTATACATCATTGATGATTTATTTCCAAGAATTATATATCTCCAAAGCATATATTCTCTTTCCTGGTTATATTTTGTTGAAACATTCGGCATAACTATTCTTTCCGCTTTATATGTATTTACTTCATTTTCATAAAATTCGGGACAATTCAAGACTTTTACTGTATTTTGTTCATCATAAATATAGCTTTCTCTATATTCAGGAAGAAGAAGATCAAATTCATAATCTCTCAAATAATTCATATGTACCTCTGGTATTTCAATTATAAGAGGAGGATCTAAAGGCATTTGCTTTTTATTAGACCAAGGTTTATCATGGGTGCAATGATAAGCTTCATGGTAGAGGATAGAAATCTGATCTTTATATTCATAATCGAAAAATTTGTTACATATTTCTATCGTTTTTGTCCCGGTTTTTTCATCCACACTAACTCGTGCATTGGAACCACACTCTATTCCCAATTCTATTGTTACATCATCAATATCACATCCCAACTCTTTCATCATCTTCTTTATTTCTGCGACCGATGTCATCAGATTATTTGATGTCAGTTTTTTCTCTTCATCCGGGGAAGGGGAAGGTGTACCTCCACCGCCACCTATTGGTGTTTCACCGCCGATAATCGGGTTGTTATCAGTAACACCTGTGACTGTTTCCTGTTTCCATACGAATCGTTCCTTACAATACAACTCTTTATGCACCTCGACTTCTCCCCATTGAATAATTCCATAATGGCAATCGTAATACTCTTTCACCCAACTACGGGTCTGAGGAGATGCCTCAAATTTTATCTTTGCCGTAGATTCATCCCCGAATATATTACAACTTAACTCATCAAATACAAAATCTTGCTGATAATAGCAAATAGAGTCATTATCGCGGGTGATTGTTTTGTAACGAAGAGTATCTCCTACCAAATCGAAAAACCAGATAGTATTGATGATCTTTTTCGTATTATCCTTATATATCGGGACAAAGAAAGAGATATCCCTCTCGTCTTCTTCCCCCATTGGAATAGCATACTGCCATAATGGATTACCATACAACTCCTTAAACCGATTGAAAAAAGGAATGGTACTATCCACTTTTTGCATAGTAGCCTGGATTTGTAATATATTCTCGTCTAGCGTAATCGAAGATTTTGTAGATAAGGACATAAACTCATTCTCCTCCGGGAAAAGTGGAATATCGTCTTCGCAAGAGCATAACACCAGAAAGAACAACATTAATGCGTAATATAATTGTGTTTGCTTCATACTATATTTCTTAAGGTTAGGAAATTATATATTCCGAGCATTCAGAAACGACCTCCGCCGGGTCTGTTGAGAAGATTGATCGTTTTGGTAAACTATCAATTAGGTTCAATAATTCTTTTAAAATCGGGAATGGCACAATTCCCATTGGACCATTCCCTCTATTTTTTTAAGTGTGTTATGTAAGGTTTTGAATTATATTAAAATTTCATTTCGTGTAAAATAATATTGCCAGGGTTATCAATACCCGGCATTCTGCTGCCCTTTGATCTGCGGATTCGCATCGATCTCATCTTTAGGGATCGGCCATACCCACATATGATCGTCGGCAGACTTTACCATATCCGTACCTAAAGCAGGCAGGTAAGAAATATCCTGAGCTTCGCTTGAAGAACGGTTCAGCCCTTTCTTCCAACGTTTCAGGTCAAAGAAATAAGGCTGTTCACCGAATAATTCGCGTACATACTCATCCTGAATTTCTTTTATCAAAGCATCCCCTTTATAAGATTTATCGCTCCATCCTTTCACACGGGCAGTCTTCAGTTTATTCAACATCGCGGAAGCGTTCGTTTCATCTCCCGACATCGCATAAGCCTCAGCCGCAATCAGATACATTTCAGAAATACGGAAAGCCTTGGTCTTATTTATGTTATTGCTCTTTCCTTCATATAATTCAGGGTTACCCGGCCATTTCTTACAATAAGTAATCATAAAATCCGGAACAGTCTGGGCATCGATTGAATCATACGTAAAATAAGCGTTATAACGAATATCATTGTCTTTATCATACAAATTCAATACTGTGTTAGTCGGCAAATAAGAAGGGCGGGGTAATTTATCGATAATACCGCTGAATGCGCTACCCAGGGCGTTCGGTCCTGTTTCCTTGGCTTTCACCATGGCAAACTGCCAGATGGCTTCCGTTCCGTTGTCATGCAACCACATATCGGCATAAGCATCTCCATCCGTCATCAATGGATAGGTACCACTGTTTACCAGCGCGGTAGCTGTAGATATAGCAGTTTGGTAGTCCTCTTTTTCCAAAGCAATTCTGGCTTTCAATGCTTTTACCACATCAGCCGTGATATAAGCGGAGTTTATCTCTCCTGCAGTCGTTACATATTCTTCTGCTTTTGCCAGATCGCTGTCGATCTGTTTATAAGTCTCCTCCAACGTGCTACGCCCCGGATATGTTCCGGCAATAGATGGTGTCGAATTATATTCTTCAACAAGAGGAATACCATATTCGTTAGCAGCGGTGGACGGATCATAATTCTTACAGAAATGGAGAGCCAACTCAAAATAAGCATATGCTCTTGTAAAATAAGCATGCCCCATATAAAGCCGGATTTCTTTCCGATCGTCATCCGATAACGAATTATCAGCTAATAAGGCTTCTGCCCCCTTCAACAGGACGTTAGCGTTTGCTATAAAATTATAATTATCGCTCCAGCAACCGGAAAAAGCTCCGTCTGTAATGGTATAGTCCCAGCGGTAAAAAGCACCATACGTATTTCCGTAATCAGCCGTAGCCGTTATCAATCCGGACTGAACCAACGCATCCATAGTATAGCTATTTTGCACATAGCCACGCCATTTCGCATGAAACAAATTACTATATTTTCCACAGTCCTGAACAGACTGGACAGACTGATTGGTTGGTATGCTTGTTTCCGAAGCCAAATCCATATCGCAAGCTGTAAAAGCAGCAAAGCAACAGGTAGCAACTGACAATATAATAGATTTTTTCTTCATGATTTTCTTCTTTTTACAAATTATTAGAACGTAAATTCAGCACCAAATGAGAACTGACGGGTATTCGGATATTTACCCAACTGCAAGTTAGAATCCACTTCCGGGTCTGCTCCCTGATATTTTGTAACAGTCAATAAGTTACGACCTACAGCAAATACCCTGACACCACGGATAAAACCTGTTTTTCTCAACAAATTATCCGGCAAGTTATAGCCGATCGTCAAATTCTTCAAACGCATAAACGACGCATTCTCAATCAGATGAGTATCAAATTGAATGGCAGAATTCGCAGCCGGAATATCCGTTATCTGCCCTGGTGTTGTCCACATATTTTCCATTACGACAGCCTGGTTTAACTGTCCGACGAAATTCGGATTTTCAACGAAGTACCGGTTATTGTCGATCATATATTTACCCAACATGAAAGAAAAGTCCGCATTCAGCGTGAAGCCCTTCCAGGAAAACTGAGTATTGAAACCACCTACCCAGGGAGCAAACTGATTTTTACCGGTAAACACGGCATTATCCTCGGAGTAGGTTTTTGTTTCATTCCCGTCTTTGTCCAGCCATATTTGCTGTCCGTCCTGCGGATCAACGCCTTTCCATCTCACATAATAGAAATCGCCATACGTTTTGCCCACTTCATATTTAACACCGGTATTGGCTACAACATATTCATCACGTCCGCCAAACAATTCTGTAATCTGGTTCTTGTTATAGTTTATATTGGCCGAAACACTCCAGAAGAGATCCTTATTGGAGATTATATCATAAGATGCGGTAAGTTCAATACCACGGTTGAACATACTGCCAATATTTCCCCATCCTGAGCCATGTCCGGTTGTATAAGAGAACGGGATCGTCATCAACATATCCGTCGTCACCTTATTATAGAAGTCAAAATCGACGCTCAGGCGATTAAAGAAACGCGAATTGAAACCGATATTCAGTGTTTTTTGTTTTTCCCAGGTCAGATCGTCATTTTGCACGGAAGAAACTCCGAAACTCTGGTTTCCGTTGTAAAGACCTGTACCGATCAATCCTAAAGACGGGTAATACGGGTCACCATCAAATGCAGAGTTACCGGTTGTACCATAACTGGCTTTCACTCGCAATTCGTCCAGCCATTCTACATCCGCCAGGAACTGTTCTTCCTTCATATTCCACATAGCCCCTACAGAAAAGAAAGAAGCCCAACGTTTGTTTACTCCAAATAAAGAAGAACCATCCGTACGGTAAGAGGCATCCAGATAATATTTTTCATTGAAATTATATTCTGCGCGTGCAAAGAAAGAGTTCATCGTTTTCTTTTTCAGACTGGCACTCGGCGCTTTGTAAGTGGTACCATGACTTACCATCGACAAACGAGAATCCGTTATACCGTCTACACTGGTTCCGAAAGAACTGCCATCGTATATGATCGATTCCTGTCCGACCAAAGCTGTAATATTATGCAACTTATTGATATCGAACTTATATTCAGCCGTATTAGTCAACGTAAAAGAAGAATACCGCTGGAAAGTTTCGGCAGCGCTACCCGAATAATTATTATATCTGGCCGGCAAACTTTTATAGCGATACCTGTAATCAAACGCATCCATAGCTTGAGCGGCACGAATTGTCAAACCCTTAACCGGAGTCAGTTCTTCGAACATATTTCCATAAAGACGAATTTTATTCTTTTCGGTCGGTTGATTTTCCAATAAATAATAGGGATTCCAGAGTCCCAGCACATCCAGTAAATCTTTTCGTTTGCCATAAGAAATGCTGCCATCGGCATTTTCAATAATTTCATAAGGAGTTTCATAAGGGACAGCCCAACGGCTCAAAGTACCCACATTATACCAGCTATTACCGGTACTGGCAAATCCGTTTGTTTCAAAATCTTCATAAGACAAACCTAAATTCAGCCCTACTCGCAGCCAGCTGAACACTTTTGAGTCGATATTACTACGCAAAGTTTCACGGCGCATACCGGAAGCTGGTTCCACACCGTCCGCATCATAATGACTAGCTGAAATAAAATAATTTGTATTATTTGCTACCCCTGTGATACTTGCATCCAATTGCCATGTCGGGGCATTATCATTCAGGAAATAATCAGCCCAATCGGTAGAAATCCCCATATTCATGTATTTTTCAACCGTAGAAAGATTTGCTCCGGGTTTAATTGTTTTCCATAAATTATAATACTGTGTCGTATTCATCATTTCCGTAGTAGGCAATGCCGGCTGTGAAAAGCCATACTGTCCTTTAACACTAACGGTAGGTTTTGAACCTTTACCACGTTTTGTTGTAATTATCACGACACCGTTTGCCGCACGTGACCCGTAAATGGATGTTGACGATGCATCCTTCAAAACAGTGACATTTTCGATATCACTCGGGTTCAAAGCAGTAAAAACACCGCTGGAAATCGGGGAACCGTCCAAAACGAATAAAGGCTCCGTAGAAGAATTGATAGAACCGACACCACGCAAACGCATTGAAACATTTTCGCTCGGTTCGCCGGAAGAGGTATATACCTGTAAACCGGCAACCTGTCCTTGCAAAGCGTCAGCAAAGTTCGCACTCGGACGATTAGAAATCTTTTCTGATTTAACAGCTGCAACAGAGCCGACCATTGAACCTAATTTCTTTGCCGAACCATAGGTTCCTGTAACCAGCACTTCATCCAGCATCTCTGAAGAGTTTTTCATCCGGATTGTCAGATTCGGAGCGATTTTAACGGTCATCGTTTCCATTCCGACGAACGAGATTTCCAGAACCTTAGCCGAATTCGGGACATTACTCAAATTGAAAAAACCATCAGCATCAGTTACAGTACCGATAGTCGTACCCTTTTGTAGAACATTTACGCCAGCAAGAGGCTCATTCAGTTCTTTGTCCATCACAACACCGCTTACTTTTCCTTGTGCCCACAGCACATTTGTACATATCCCAATGCAGAATAGTACCAACATAACAAAGCTCTTCCTCATAAAGTCAGATTGTTTAGGTGAATTAATAATGAAAATTTCCATAACACTTTATCCTAAAGTTAAATAACAGGTTTAACATTTACATACATACAGCCAAAACAAGAACTAAGTCCTACCAGAACTCTGTCTATTTGCTACAAACAAATGTTAATGCTGATGCAAGTGTGCTGGGAAACGCGACATTATTGTGTTAATATAAACAAAAATAATAATCTTTATTCAAACAATTATTGCTTATTTCGGTTATAATTTAATAGATTTACAACCGGATAAACGCAATGCTATATAAGTTCTGGTAGAACTCCGTAATAAAATATTTATTTGAAACCTTCATATTCCTATTGTCTTCCAAAATCCCTACCTTTGTAATTATTACATTATTAATATAGCAATATGAACTGGACCCAATTATTATCAGGTAAACGTTTCGGAATGGAAGAATATCATGAACGTAAACATGAACGTACGGACTTCCAGCGGGATTATGACCGTTTGATCTTCTCCTCCCCCTTCCGCAGATTACAGAACAAGACGCAGGTATTTCCTTTGCCGGGCAGTATCTTTGTCCACAATCGTCTGACACATAGCCTGGAAGTATCCTGTGTAGGTCGTTCGTTAGGTAATAATGTAGCAAAGGGATTGATGCAAAAATATCCCGACGGAAGTATTAACTTTCCGGAAATAGGTTCCATTGTTTCCGCAGCCTGCCTGGCTCACGACATGGGCAACCCGCCATTCGGACATTCCGGAGAGAGAGCTATTTCCGCTTACTTCCTGGAAGGGAACGGCAGTTATCTGGAAGATGAAATTCGTTCCGCTGGTGGCCGTTGGGAAGACTTTCTTCATTTTGAGGGCAATGCCAATGCCATGCGCCTGCTTACCCATCAGTTTATCGGCCGGAGAAAAGGCGGATTTGCTTTAACTTACAGCACATTGGCCTCTATCGTCAAATATCCTTATGCATCGGTTCATTCAGGCAAAAAAGGGAAGTTCGGTTTTTTCCAGTCGGAAGAAGAAACCTATATGCGCATAGCTACCGAATTGGGAATAAACCACAATCCTGAAGACAAGAATAAATTTGTCCGTTACCCGCTGGTTTATCTGGTAGAAGCAGCCGACGATATCTGTTATCAGATCATGGATATAGAAGATGCCTGCAAACTACATATCCTTACGACAGAAGAAGCCATTCAACTATTGCTCAACTTTTTTGAAGGAGAACGACTGGACCATATCATCCGCGTCATGAAAATGGTGGACGATACGAACGAACAGATCGCCTATCTTCGCTCCTGCATCATCGGACTACTGGTAGATGAATGTTCGCGTGTCTTCCTTGAAAATGAAGACGGAATACTTGACGGAACCTATAATACTCCTTTGATAGAGCAGATAGGAGAACAAGCCAAACAAGCCTATGTCACCTGTTCAAAAACGGCTTACAAAAAGATTTACCGCGCCAAAGAAGTACTCGACATAGAACTGGCCGGTTACCATATCTTCAGCCATCTGATCGACAGTCTGACAGAAGCTGTCATGAATCAGAGCCATGCATACAGTAAATTATTGTTACAGCGCATCCCGGAACAATATGACACGAATGCACCAACCACTTATGGCAAAATACAATGTGTACTTGATTATATCTCAGGAATGACGGATGTTTATGCACTCGACCTATACCGCAAGATCACAGGAATGAGCCTTCCGGCCGTTTAATACTCTTCCCTATATTTGCTTTCTTCTTTATCTTCCAGGATACTGAGATAGCTCTTATAGCGGGACTCGCTGATATAGTGATCTTCAAGCGCTTGCAAAACAGCACACCCCGGTTCATGACGATGGCTACAGTTATTGAACCGGCAATCTTCGGAGAATTTGAATATCTCCGGAAAATAGTGGGAGATTTCAGCAGTCTCCATCTCTATGGTACCAAACCCTTTGATTCCAGGGGTATCAATCAGGTAGCCTCCTTCCGGCAGCGGGATCATTTCAGAGAAAGTTGTCGTATGCATCCCTTTATTATGATATTCGGAGATATCGCCGGTCCGGAGATTAACGCCGGGAACTAACTTATTGATAATCGTTGATTTCCCAACTCCCGAATGACCGGATAAAAGAGTTATCTTATCTTTCAGTTCCGCTTTAAGCGCATCGAGACCTTCTTCCGTTTTAGCACATAGGGTAGAACAGGGATAACCGATCGTTGTGTACAAATTAATCAGGGCGTCGAGATATTCCTTATCTTCCCCTTTATAACGGTCGATTTTATTGAAAACCAACTTTACCGGCACACCATAAGCCTCAGCTGTGGCCAGAAAACGATCGATAAAAACAGTTGTAGTAATCGGATAATTGACAGTTACGATCAGCATGGCCTGATCGAGATTGGCCGCAATAATATGCGACTGTTTAGATAAGTTGGAAGCCCGCCGGATAATATAGTTCTTACGGTCTTCTATCCTGGTAATAAACGCCGTACCTTCATTATTGATATCGATATCAACCCGGTCACCGACAGAGACAGGATTTGTGCTGCGTATCTCCTTTAAACGGAAATTTCCTTTTACCTTACTTTCCACATCACGCCCGTCATCGGTACGTACGGTATACCAGCTACCTGTATTCTTTATTACCAGTCCCTTCATATTAATTAAAAATTAAAAATTGAAAATTGAGAATTGAACAAACTACCGGACGATACGCGTCAAAGTAATTTTCAATTCTCAATTCTCAATTTTCAATT
>OGZA01001066.1_pt1 | contig 19440 bp, 15 predicted proteins | sample 1576591 | NCBI WGS metagenome assembly OGZA01 (sample SAMEA3541565, study PRJEB24748) | human gut metagenome | biome: human gut; feature: human-associated habitat; material: faeces | place: China | collected 2012
TCATCATCGAAGACCGTCCCGTGATGCAGCACCGGATGTTTACGCCGCTGCAGCTTCCGGAACTGTTCGACGCGCTCGAAGGGTTCGGCATCCGGCTGGTGCGCAAACCCGTGATGGTCTACACAAGCCAGGGGATCCGAAACGCCCATGTGAAGGTGTTTCAGATGCTCGAAAATCAGCTCGGACATGACTCTTCGGCAATCGGACAGGCCGCAGAGGCGTCGGGCCAGCCGAAGGAGGCGGACGATCCGGACAGCATGTCGGCCGGTGGGAGCCAATCCCCGGAGGTCGAACGGGCCGTGGAGGAGGCGCTGGACCTGCTCAAATACGACGGCGATGTGAACGACTCGCTGGCCGAGATGCGAAAAAAATGGGGCGAGGGGATTTCGGCGCTGCACGACGCCCGTTTCGACGAGATCGGGGTACAATATGCCTGCCGCCCGCACGAGGAGGGTATGGCCGCTCTCGGACAGGAGCTGACCTGCCACGGATACCGGCTCTACGACCTCGACGGCGACGAGATATACCTCCTTACGTTACTTCCCGAGGTAGAAGCCGCAAATTTCGAGATGGCCGGCCGGAAGTCGGGTCAATATTGTCAGCAGTTGAAGCAGCCGGGACGCGCACCGGGCACTCCGGCCCGCGAAATCGCCCCCGGGCGCACGATGCCCTGCGAAGAGGTGCCATGGCCCGATGACGCCGACTACATGCTCGACTCGCTGGCCGGCGACTTCTGCAGCGGACGGTGGAAAAGCCGCGACACGGAGGAGTGGCAGGGAAATTTCGTCGCCGACCTCCGCCAGCGTCCGTTGCAACCGGTCAAGGTGCGCTGGAACAGGTTTTGCTGCCTGACCTACTCATCGGAGATGGATTTCTATGCGGCGTTTTACTACATTCCGCCCATGCAGTGCTGGATGCTCCTCGGGGGCAAGAATCCCCTGGAAGCGAACAGCTGGAAGCGGCTGTGCGATCTGCCGAAACAGGAATCGCCCTATCTTTTTTTCGACCAGCGCCCCCGATGGTTCGGCCGCTACCTCTGCTTCGGAGACCGGCAGAGCGCCACAATCCTCACGATGAATCCGCAGGGAGTGGAGCGCGTCCAGCGTTTCCCTCTGCCCAAGGCGCAGCACCCTTGCAGGTTCGCCTGCGACGGACTCGGACGCATCCTCCTTGCACACGACGAAGAGACCTATTGTTTCGAAAACGGCTCGCTCTCACCGCTGGGCTTCCACATATTGAGCGGCGACGGGTTCAACGGCTCCATTCCTGTCCCCGGAACCGGCCGACTGGTGATGTGCGGCTTCTCGGACCGGGAACTGGTCGCCCGACTATTGGAACTCGACGTCGATACGCGCCGCTGCCGGACTACCCGGATGCAGAATGTAGATCCCTGGTCGAACCTCCTCCCGTTTGGAGACGACTGGGTGCTGATCAAAGGAACTTGCGATTCGATGCGACTGGATTTCGCCCGGCTTTGGAACCGCACGACCGGCGAGGTGCTGCACATCCGTCCCGGGATGTTCGGCAGCGAACGGCTCGAACACATCGGACGGCTGAGCGACGGCCGCGTGGTGTTGACCACACTTCGCTCCCATGTGGGACAAGTCGTGCACTTTCCCACGGACTTCTGGAGTTTCCTCCGCACGGCCAGCCGCCCGCAAACGCTGGAGCCGATGCAACCCTGCGAAGCACTCTATCCCGATATTCCGCTGGTATTGCCCGAATAGGAGCGACCATTTTAGCCATTGGTCTGTCATATTAGCTAATGTCAATCTGGAAAGATGTCCAGCAATGGGTATCAAACTTTCTAGGCAGTTAAAATACCGCTTGCAACTGTCAGGTTTTTGACTGGATGGATAATATTGGACAAACAAACCGCACCATTTGAGGCCATAAAACACCAGCGCGACAAACAAATTTTCATTGTTTATCGCGCTGATATTTAATCGTTTAGTCTATTCGAAGAGCGTCAATATTCCTCCTCGTTGAAGAAATTTATCCATATTGATTATCAATATATTATGCAATAATCAATGAAGTTTGCGCAAACAAACCGCACCATCTGAAACGGGCTGAGGCGATAGGAGGAAATGGTGGGAAAACAAATTAAATATGCACCTTTATCTATCATAATTTTGGATTTTTTTCCACAAAATTCGTTGTTGAAATAATTATTGGCTAACTTAGAACTATGATTACAAACCCAAATACAATATTAACCAATAATTATGGAGGCTAAAATCTATTACGGGGAATATACCCTTAGACATTGGATTGAGTTAATGCTGAAAGGTAATATAGTCCTTCCGCCGTATCAACGGAATTTTGTATGGACCGAAACAAAGGTTTTGGGTCTAATTAATGCATTCACCAATAAAGAATTTGTACCACCAATCACTATAGGCCTTTTTAAAAAAGATGGTGTTACACAAAATCTAATATTGGATGGACAACAGCGCTTAACGACACTGTTGTTGGCATATTTAGACTTAATGCCAGACGCTGCAACATTTAAAGCAAAAAATGAAGAACTAACTATGGGACGTCTGGCTGAAGGTGATGAAATTGACGAATATGGTGGAGAATTAGATGATATACTGGATTGGACTTTTCAAAAATTGACCGAGAAAGGGAAAGGCAAATCTGAAATTGAATCAAAATTAATCCCGGGGAATTATAAGAATTTGAATAAAAAGTTGCCCGAAATTTTTTTTGAAGAGCGATATTTAGGATTCTCATACATTGTTCCTCAAGAGGACGAAACAATACAACAACAAAAATTTTATTCAACAGCCTTTCGAAATATCAATATTGGAGGACAAGCATTATTGGCACAGGAAAGCCGAGAAGCACTCTACTATTTTAACAGTGAAATGCCGGATTTTTTCAATCCCAGTTTTTGCAAAGAAATCAAATTGAAAACAATGGGCTCTAATATAGAAATACCTCTCGATTTCGTAAGGTACATGTCTATTCTTTCACAATACCGGCAAGATGGCAATGAAACTAAATTAGCTAAGGGTTATCGTTCCAATATGGAAGGTTATTACGAACAATATATTTACTCCGTATTAGGTGAACTGACAATATCCATTTTCAAAGATTTCAATACCATTTTTCCTGATAAAAACTACCAACCAAAATTGGAAAGACTTTCTGAAAGCATTAGATTATTAGACCTGTCAACAAAATCTCCATTTTCATCAATAATTGATATGGATGTCTATTTGTTTGGACTAATATATCAAATTGTATTCGAATCAAAGAAGTTAAATTCAGAACATATTAATGATTTAAAAAGGGAACTATCTACACAAATAAACGATTATAAGTCAGATGATTCCCATAAAAGATCTCCCAATGCTTTTAAATATATGCGTCCGCGTGTTGTCAATTCCATAAATATATATTCGCGTTATGTCATTGCAGAATAACCAATTGAAATTTATAGAAACCCCTATATCTATAATATTAAGAGAGGCTGTTGTTGCCAGTACTGCTATAGGGAACGGAATTGAAACCTATTCCGTTAACGATTACATTTTGCATTCAATTTTTCTAAAAATGACTGGAGCTCAAGAACAAAAAATGAAATGCATCGTATGGGAATTGGCTTCTAACGATTACAAATATCGCTATCTTCGATATAATCAGAAACCATATGGAGAATGCTCTTGCTATGATGAAAAAAACAAGATTTACAAAGATTTATTAGACCAAATAACTAAAATAGATCCAGCCTTTCATATTGATACTTTTTTCGATAAAAATGCTATTTTGTCGAATATAGTCGCAGATCTTGACGATATATTTGAAAAAAGTAGTTTGTCTCAAATTAGGTCGCGTGAGTATAACGAATATAAGCTCATATTTAAATCATTGACTCCAGATTGTTTCATTGTTGGATCATTATCTGCAAACAATAAAAACGATGAACGCAGAATATTTTCAACATGTGATAAATGCCCTAAGTTTGATAAGAAAAGTAATGTTCGCAAATGTGATAATTTATTAAATCTACATGAAATATATAGTTTGCTCTATCGGCATCGAAATCGATGTGCCCATAACACAACATCATATCAACAGAATTTACCCACATTCACGATGATGTCAAATTTGAAATATTGTTATGAAAACTATTTTATATATTTCGCTATTCTAGTATTGATAGACACTATATTCATAAATCTATTCAAACGATATCAGGATCTCATAGAACTAACTGTATAATAATCAAATGAAAACACAGCAAACAAAGTCTCTGTTTATTATAAAACACGATGATATGGACTTCTTAAATTACCATATAATAAAAAAATTGATTGGATTACATCATGAATCGCTCCAACTTGTCTTTCCAACGCCGCCAATCGGGCATCTCGGTTTCGAGCAGGGTAAAGAAGGCTGCTGTATGGTCGGGATGCAGTAGATGACACATCTCATGCGTAATAACATATTCAATGCAGGGACGCGGCGCCTTGATGAGTTCCGTATTCAGAATGATTTTCCCCTTGGGGGTGCAGCTGCCCCAACGGTTTTCCATCTCCTGAACATAGAGTGAAGCCGGAGCAACTCCGTACCGTGCAAATCGGGAAATGATAGGCTCCGCATACTCGGCAAACTTGAGTTTTGCGTGTTCGCGGTACCAGGATTTCATCAACTCCCGGGCCCTGTCCGGAGAGGTGCATACCACTTCGAAGCAGCGCCCCTTGTAGCGGACGCTGTTGGTTTTGCCTTCCGAGACCCGGAGCAGGAACTGCTTTCCCAGATAGTAGTGCGACTCTCCGCTGACATACCGTTTTTCCGGACTCCGAATCCCGAAATCCTTGAAATAGGCCTGCTGCCGAAGAATCCACGGCGCCCGTTTGTGGAGTTTCTGCTCGATAACCTCTTCCGGCGTCCCTTCCGGAGCCAGCAGAACGACCTCGCCGGATGGATATACTTTGATTCCGAGTGTCCGGCGGGCGGAAAAGAGCACGCTGTAGGGAATCTTCTCTTTTCCGTAGACGAATATCTGCTGCATCACCGGAACCATTTTTGAGCCACGTCGACCGCCCGGTCGATGATGGCATCCATGTCGTCGAAGGTCATCGACAGGTTATACTTTCGTTTGACCTCGTCAATCAGATAGTCCTCGATGTCGAGCTTCATCATGCCGACCAACCTGTCCTTGAGCGGCCAGTCGACAATGAGCGTCCCCTTCTCGAAGATGTGCTGACGAATGATGGCGTCGATCCGGTTGGCCGTGTCGAGTGCGATTTGCGTCAGGTCGAGCCCCTGTTCGGGCTTTATGACCGACTTGTAGACCTCCAGGCTCAATCCGAAGTAGGCCCGCGCGGCATTGTTATCCTTCAGCACGTCGGGAATCTCGCTGTCGGTATGATTCAGCACCTTGTTCATCAGGTCCGTCGCCTGGGTCAGATACTCCGCCTCGTCGATTCGCCCCTGTTCGTACTGCGAGATGGTCTCCTTGAGCATCTGCGAGAACTTCTTGTAGAAGGCCGGGTCGGTATCCATGTTCTCGGTGATGTACTTGGCCGTTCGCGAGGCAATCGTGTCCGCCTTGGCCGCTTTCCCGTAGATCTTCTCCACCTCTTCTGCAAACCGCTCCTTGTCGAAGATGTTCACCAAGTCGGTGATGACCTGCACCTCGCCGCTCTCGATGTGCGTGTCGATCAGCTTCTGGATCTGCCCCTCGTATTGTTTGTAGTCCACCGTGTCGGAGTAACGCTCCTGCACGGCATTACGAAGCTTCATGAAGAAGGCCAGATCGTGCTTGTACCGTTCGACCTCTTCTTGAGGCGTGTTTTGATGGAATACGATGGACGAAAGCGCCACCTTCAGCGTCCGGGCAAAGGCCCGCAGCTTTTCGTAGAAGAGCGTGCGCCGGTCCTCCTCGCGCAGGACATTGCCGAAGGCCTCGAAGTCGGTCGTGTTGCGCACCTCCTTGAAGAGGTCCCACAACTCGGCATGCTTCTGGGGCAGCTTGGCCACCTCCTCCGAAATGTCCGTATAAGTCCCTTCCAGATCCTCCTTGTCGAAATCGGTGTAGAGTTCCAGCGCCGAATTGAGCGACCCCAATACGCCGTAATAGTCGATGATATACCCGAACTCCTTGTCTTCGCAGACGCGGTTGACGCGGGCAATGGCCTGCAGCAACGTGTGGTCCTTCAACTTGCGGTCGAGGTAGAGCACAGTGTTGCGGGGTTCGTCGAATCCCGTCAGGAGTTTGTCCACGACGATGATAATCTCCGGCTTGTCGCTATTCTTGAAGCGATTGATGATGCTTGCCTCGTACTTTTTGGCCGTGCCGTATTCATCCATCATGCGCTTCCAGAAGGCCACCTCCACGTTCGAGGTCTCGCCGAATGCTTCGTCTTCCCCCTCCCGGGTGTCGGGCGAGGTGATGAGCACCTCCGACGAGACGATGCCGATTTCGTCGAGATACTGCTTGTAGAGAATTGCGATGCGCTTGCGCGGAGCCACCAGCTGCGCCTTGAACTTCGACTCCTGCCAGTTCTCCCGGAAGTGCTGCGAAATGTCCCACGCAATGGCGTAGATGCGCTGCTGCGTCTGGTTGAGCTGGTCCGCATGGCTGAATTTCTTTTTCATATCAGCCCGCTGGGCGTCGTTCATCCATCCGCAGATCTTGTCAAAATAGCGGTCTATCGTCTCCTCATGCACCACCTGCGGCACCATGCGTCCCTCGTAGAGTAGCGGCACGACGGCCTTGTCTGCCACAGCCTGATCTACCGTGTATACCGGTTGGATGATGCCGCCGAACTTCCGGGCCGTGTTCTTCTCCTTCTTCATCAACGGCGTGCCTGTCATGGCGATGAAGCAGGCGTTCGGAAGCGTCTTCTCCATCTTGATGCCCATCTCGCCGTACTGGCTGCGATGTCCCTCGTCAATCAGTACGAAGATGTTGGGGTCGGTCAATGGGGCACGGATGCCGCGCACGGCCGTCTCGAACTTGTTGATAATCGTCGTGATGACGGCATCGCTTTTGCTGTTGAGCAGTTCGACGAGCTTGCTTCCCGTCGTGGCGTTCTCGACGCGAATCTGACACTTGCGGAACGTCCCCGTAATCTGCCGGTCGAGGTCCGTACGGTCGGTTACGAGGATGATTTTCGGGTTGCGAATCTCCTTGTCGAGGATGATGGCCTGCGCCAGCATTACCATCGTCAGCGATTTGCCGCTTCCCTGCGTGTGCCAGATAACGCCGCCGTGTCGCCGCCCGCCCTCGATGTGACGTACGCGATTCATCGTCTGCTGCACGGCAAAATACTGCTGGTAACGCGCCACCTTCTTGATGCCGTCGTCGTAGAGCGTGAAGCCGTACATTAGCTGCAACAGCCGCTCGGGCCGGCAGAGGTTGTAGAGGTATTCGTCCTGCACCGACGGGGTAACCGGTTGTTTGTACAGCTCCTCAAAGTTGTGGCGTACATAGCCGAACCGCTCCCCGAAGAGCTTGTCATCCAGCAGTGGGGTATTGACCACCCGCTCCAGCTCCTGCCGATATTGGGCCTCCTCGGTGCGATCGGCAAACTGCTCGCGCCACCGCGCCCAGAACTTCTCGGGCGTGGCTGTCGTGGCGTAACTCCCCTCCTGGCGGTTGGTGGCCAGCAGCAGCGTCGAGTAGAGATACAGCGAGCGGATGCCATCAGCCTTCTGGTTACGGAGATGCTGCGAAATGGCCTGCTCGATGGAGTCCTTCACGTCGGGACGCTTGCACTCGATGATGCAGAGCGGTATGCCGTTCACGAAGAGGACAATGTCGGGCCGATAGGTATCGGTCATTCCCGTGCGGCTGACGGCAAACTCCTCGGTGACGTGGAAGACGTTGTTGCGCGGGTTCTTCCAGTCGATGTACTGCATCACGAAGCTCTTGCGGTCGCCGTCGACAATCTGTTCGAGGGTTTTGCCCGAGGTGAGCAGGTCGTAGACCGTCTGCGAAGCCTCCATGAACCCCTCGTCCATCGGGATGTTGCGCAGGGCGTCGATTCCGGCGGTGATGTTCTGCTCGGAGAATACGGTGGTTCGCACCGAGCTGACCTGCACGACGTTGATGGCGGCGAGTTGTTTGCGCAGCACGGGTTCGAGCAGCACGTTGGCGAGATTCCCGCCGCGCAGGGCCAGTGCCTCATCGGGTGTGAGGTAGGTGTACCCGAGCTTTTCGAGCATCAGCAGCGCGGGGATCTTGCTGATATGGTCTTCTTTGAAGGAGATGGGCATGGTAAATTATATCTGTTCATCAATAAGTTTTTTGAATGTTGAATGCGATAGGTCTCGCGGTAATTCTCCTGTATGAACGTGATTTATAATGTAATTATACAATTGCATTTTATCATCATCGGAAAATTCTTTATTTGCATTGATATTATATTTCTCAATATATTCATTAATGTATCGCCGGATAACATTGCGAATTGTATCAATATCATAGTTGGATATATCTCGTCTTAAAAAGTTCGGTTGGCTATTTCTAATAATCATGATTTGCCGAGACATATCATCCAATCTGGATAAAATGGCTTCATTAATACTGCCCTCTCTTGATTCTATCTTGGCTACGGTAAATTGACCAAAATTCTTCAAGAAGGTCGTGTAATCCGGCTTTTTCGCTTTTTCAATTGTTCCCTTGATTTTGTCTCTTAAAGTTTCTTTGAACTTAACTATTTTGAAATAGCTCAAATCTCGAGGATAGGTTAGGTGCTCAATTATTCCAGTGTCAAAAGAATAATTTGTACCGTCATCCATTACAATTATTGTCGGTTTATCGAACGCTAATCGCATGCCCAATTCGAACATGACATTAGGATTTTTGCAGCTAACATCGCAAACTACGATTTCATTACTATATAAATTTTGTACAATCCGTTTTTGTATAACACCACTGTCATCCGCATCGCTTACCAAATTTGCTTCATATCCAGCAGATGAAATGGCATCAAACAAAATAGTTTTTACTTCTTCCCAATGCGCCACAGAACAATCATCTATTGCGGAAATGGGCATAACAATTCCGCATATAGGTTTTTTTATTTCCGATTCTGCTTGTGGAATTGGTTGTTTCACGGTTGCCATGGTATGTAGGTTTAAGGGTTAATATTTTACACGTTTTTTGCCGGTTAGGAGTTGTTGCATCAGGCCACGTTTCTGACGGCGGAGGCATTCGAGCTTCTCTTTGGCCAGCTCAATCTCGCGGTCGGCCGCGGTCAACACCTCCGCAATGGCGGTTTGCTCTTGATAGGTGGGAATCATGAATTTAATATTTCCAAGATCTTTAATTTGGATATTGGGCAATCCTGATCCTACTCGTAAGGACATGATATATTTCTCATTGTTTTTGAGTAACTGATAGATGAATAGGTTGTTTATTCCATCCTTTGCATCAATCGTATAACAATGTCCTCCACTCCAAAAGGGTGTAGTCATAAAGTTGACATAACCACACGAATTGCCGCCTTCGCTTATCGTGATAGTATTTGCCTTCGTATTGTATGTATCTAAATACCCGGAAGGAGTAATTCCTCCATTTATGACAGGATATTTTGCGTTAGAGAACAATACGTCCTTATTGACCTGTTCGCCTTTCTTTATTGTCGTTATTTTATTTATTTTTTTTTCTTTCCAGGGTTCGGAGAAACCGGGGAGACGGAGTTTTGCGGAGAGGAGTCGCTGCATCAAGGCGCGTTTGCGCAGGGCGAGTTTTTCAATCAGCCGCGTCTGCTTTTCAATCGCCTCATCCCACACGCCCAACACCTCCGCAATCTTCCGCTGCTCCGCCAGCGGCGGAAAAGCAACTTTGATTCTTTCAAAATCAGACTTGTTAATTATTGGTACGGCCTGTTCATTAGCTAATATTCTTATTTTATTGGATTGAAAGGAAAGCGCATAAAACAGATATTCACCGTTAGTTACTACCGAGTTTATTTGTTGGTTGGTGGCTAAATCCTGACTTGCAATACCTATTTTCCCGATAGTTGACCCGATGCATGTGAACAGTATAGAGCCTTTAGGAATTTTGCGAGCTTGAGAAAAACCTTTATCTGAGAGAGTCTTTTCAGTAGTTATAATATATTTTGCATCCTCTGATAAATCTGCGGGGCTAACAAACATATAATAACCTCCATAATTTTCACTATCGAGGGTCGATGGGGTATTTCCTGTGATGACGGGTCCGAAATCCTTAATTCGTTTCACCTCCCACTCCTGCGGAATAATCCCCAGCGCCGTCGCCTTATAGCCTTGTGGTATGTTATTTGATGTCGTTGCCATGTCGGAAATCCGTATTATTATCCGTTACCGTTTCTAACACATTGCCAACGGTATGAGCAATGTCTAATGCCTTATCGATATCTTCTTGTTCACAGGGATCACTTGTCGCTTTAACAATATTCCCAATCAAATCGACCACTCGATTATAATTATCTATTTTACTGTTCATTTTTGTCGTTATAAGGTTAAGACCTGCTCGAACTCATTGTTCTTTCCTGACTCATCATCCCAAATATATTTTAGCTTAATTGTGGGAGCACAATTGTTGAACAACATAATATTTACTTCTGTATAATCCTGAGGATTCATTAATTCGTACGGGAAGACTTCATCCGCTCTATGAAACAGTCCCTCTACGTCCAGCCCTTCAATTCTAATATTACGGGCAATCGCACGACCGCTATTGTAAACCTTAAGCGTCCTCTTACCCTTGAGGCCTTTGACAATATTACCTCGAATAGCCGCCTTTTTACTCTCTAAATCCTCTTTCTCAATCTGTTTTAATTGATACTCGTTGATCTTGCGCTCCTGCTCTTTTAGCTTTTTATCGTGCTTAAAATAGGTAAAAGCACTGGCCAGAAGCGCCAATATTGATATAATTAAACCCCAAACTTCCATAGCTACTTGATTTTGATGTATTTATTGCCTCTAAAGGCGTTTTTGAGCATTCGATCCAACTCTTTCTGCAAGTCTTTAGTAACTTCTTCGGTTGCAAGCTCTTTTACCTCCTCAATTTGCTCCTGATTGCACGAAACGAGTTCATCGTATCCTCCGAAATATTCTTTCCCACAGTTGGTGCATTTGATGTATGATTTGTCGTCGTTGCAATCAAAATGATCTTCGCTGCCGCATACGATGCAACGGAGTCTAATTTTGTACGAATAGTTTTCTTTCATAACCCTTGTTTTTAATATCCCAACTCCTTCAGATAACCATCCATCCGGACATGCACCTCGGAAAGCTCCTTCTCCAGTGCATCAATCTCCTGCTGCACGGCCGCAATGTCGATTTCGGGCTCCTCCTCGAAGGTGTCCACATAGCGCGGAATATTTAAGTTATAGTCGTTGTCGGCAAGCTCCTCGCGCCGGGCCACGTAGGCGTAGCGCTCCTCGACGATGCCCGGCTTGAGTTCGCCCTGCGCAAAGCGGCGGTAGGTCGTGACGATGTGGTCGATATCCTCGTCGCGCAGCCGGTTCTGGTTCTTGCCGTTCTCAAATTCGCGGCTGGCGTCGATGAAGAGCACGTCGGTCATCGTCTTGGCCTTGTTGAAGATGGCGATGGCGGCCGGGATTCCCGTTCCGTAGAAGAGGTTGGCCGGAAGTCCGATGATGGCCTCGACGAGGTTCTCCTCGACGGTCTGCTGGCGGATTTTTCCCTCGCTGGCGCCGCGGAACAGCACGCCGTGGGGAACGACGACGCCCACCTTGCCGTGTTCGTTGGCCACCTCGATCATGTGGCAGATGAAGGCCCAGTCGCCCTTGCTCTTGGGCGGGATGCCGCGCCAGAAGCGGTTGTAGGGGTCGTCGGCCGCCTCGTCGGCGCCCCACTTCTCGAGCGAGAAGGGGGGATTGGCCACGACGGTGTCGAACTTCATCAGCGCGTCGCCCTCCTTGAGCTTCGGGTTGCGCAGCGTGTCGCCCCAGCGGATCGTGGCGCTGTCGAAACCGTGGAGCAGCATGTTCATCATGGCCAGCGCCCAGGTGCTGCCGTTGAGTTCCTGACCGTAGAGCGAGAAGTTGTCGGAGCCCACCTCACGGCCTGCCTTGATGAGCAGGGAACCCGAGCCGCACGTCGGGTCGCAGATGCGCGAGCCGGGGGCGCTCTTGGTCAGACGAGCCAGCAGAGTCGAAACCTCCTTAGGACTAAAGAATTCTCCAGCTTTCTTCCCCGAATCGCTGGCGAACTTTTCGATAAGGAACATGTAGGCATCGCCGATGACGTCATTGTTCTCGAGGTGCGACTCGTCGAATTGCAGCCGATCGTCCGAGAAGTCGATAAGCAGCTGTTTCAGTCGGGCGTTGCGCTCCTTCGTTTCGCCGAGGTTGCTGCTGTTGAAGCTGATGTTGCGGAAGATGCCGCTGCCGTCCTCGCTGCTCAGCTTTTCGCGGTTTTCGTATTCAAGGTCCGCCAGGCCAACATCAATGAGCTCGCCGATATTAGGTTCGTTGCGGTGCTCGAAGAGGTAGTCGAACGAACTCTTCTCGGGAACCTGGAACCGTTCGCGGCGCATGGCTCGCTGGGCGCGCTCCGTGTCGCCGTCGTAGCGCTGGAGGTACTCCTTGTATTTCGCTTTGCTGACATCGCTGACGTACTTCAGGAACAGCATCGTGAGGATGTAGTCCTTGTACTGGCTAGGGTCGATAACGCCCCGGAATGTGTCGCAGGCTTGCCATACGACTTTGTTGATCTCTTCCTGTGTAACTTTACCGTTCATCTTTATATATTTTTGTTAATTTATAATCGGTGATTTGCCGGCGGCGCTCCGCGATGGCCTTGTAGAGGGCCTGTTCGCGGCGATGCAGGCGGGTGAGGACGATGCAGGCCCGCTGTCGCTCCAGCGTGGGAAGCGGTATCTCGAACTCCTCGAGGTCAGCCTTGCTGAGCGAGGCGATGGCCGACCCTTGGGCCTGTGCCGTCAGCAGCCGCCGGGTGGATGGCAGGTTGAGGAATCCGCAGAGGTATTCGGGCAGGATGCGGGTCGGGTTGTCGATTCGGATAATCAGAAACGAGGGTGAGGCCACGCACGGCCCGAGTTGCGTCGGGGCGATGGCGCAGAAATTCTTGCCACCCTTGGCGGCGAGCAGCAGGTCGCTTTCTGTCAGCAGGTGGCGGGCCGCCTTGGAACTGACGGTGGTTGTTGGTCGGACGGTTGGACGGATGTTCCCCTCCTCGTCGAAATCGTTCACCTGAAGGTAGCAGGTGTCGGGCGAAGGGGTACTTTTCAGGTAAACTCCCGTCTGGATGGTGGCAATATCTTTCAGTTTTACCATTTTTTCTTCAATAGATTTGCTACAAAGATATGTATTTTCACTGATTTCGCCAAATAATTCGGAGGAAATTTTGCAATAGAGTTTCTACAAAACTCTTCTGCGGCTATTTTCTTCACATAGTGAAGAAGATTATTTATATCAGGTAAATTGCAATCTAATCTTTACCTGTGTATTGACTTCTTGTGTGGTCTATTGACTTTTCGAATAGCATATATCAGACATCTCCTTCGATACGCCTCTTCCTCCTCATCCGGTCTGCGGCCGTCCCAGCGAAGGTCGGAGTCGGAGTTACCACCGCCTCCGCCGGATGAAACAGCGGCAGAATGTCCGCCAATCAAAGCATCAGCGATAGAGAAGATTCGTTCCCGCACAGAAGGCTCCGCCATCTGGTCAAGAAACTCCTGCATCAAAGCTGTCTGATTATCGTTGAGATCCGTCAGCCGCGCATTCTCCTGTTGCAGCCGTTTAAGCTCCTGATAATCCACCAGTGCATTTCGCTGCACAGCCTGCACCTGCTGCTCGGCATCTTTCCGATACAACGCTTCAATCTGGCGGACAATCTTCACGAATCGGCTGGCGATAGAGCGGTTTTGCTCATCGAGCCATTTGTCCACCCCGAACATCGGAGGCTTGGTGGTGATTCTCGGCGGGTCGAAGTCTATCCGGTGGTTGCGGAACGGTTGTGCAATCCGTCCGACACGCTCCATGTCCCGTGTCATTCTGTCCAGCTCCTGCTCTTTCGCCTGAAGTTTACCGGCCTTGTCTTCCAGCTTCGTCTGGTACTCGGCAATGAGTTTCAGAAGATCAGCTTTCCGGGCGTCGTATTTGTCGAGTGTTATTCTTCCGGACGCCAGTTTCTCTTCGACTTCATCGAGCTGCGATTTATAGTTCAAAATCTGTGCTTCCAGCCTCCGTATCATAGACTGAAGCCCTTTGACCGCTTTCTCGGCCTGTCTTGCCTCGTGAGTCAGTTTACGGATGTAGTCGCGTTTACTCAAATGGCTGACATGCCGCCCCTCGATACTGTCGCCGCGTTCCAGCCCGTATTTACTGCCGACCTCCTCGTAGAGCGAGGTATGCATCTCCCGAAGGATCCGGCCGTACTCGTAGCGGTTCTTCCCGAACTTCGCCGACCACATGACGCATTCGCGTCCGCTTTTTGCACGTTGCCCGACCGGAACGATCAAGGCATGGATATGCGGACTGCTCTCGTCGAGATGAATCTGAAAGCCGATGATGTTCTTCTGTCCGTATCGTCGGGCACACCAGTCATAGACGTCTTTTGCCCATTGTTCGATTTCCGAACACCGCCGGAGGTGGCTGTTGTCCGCCCCCTTGTCCGGATTGACGGTCTGGTCTCCGAATGCCATTTCGAGAGTGCGGTCGTGGTTGCCGCCGAAGATGAATCTGGCACAACAGTTCGGCTGTATCTTGCTGTCGGCCTTGAACGGATGCCAACCCAGCTCCGCGAGTCTGTCCATAAGCCGCACTTCAAGCGACTTTTGCTGATAGCCCAACGGATGGATCTTCCCGTCGGGCCCGATCTCGAAATTCAATCCCATCCGGCTCTTGTCGTAATGGTTGGTCGGGTCCTGATTCTTTCGGTCGATCTTGTCATCATCCCAGCGTCGTTCATTTTCATTGGCCTCCGCCGTGCCGAATGACTTCCCGGCTTCGACGTGCATGGCCTGCTTTCTATCTGTATTCATAATTGATGTTCTTTTGATAAATGGTTCTTGTTTGAGCTTGCTCACTACGGATCGGAGTCTGCCGAATCCCGACGGGACTTTCTTGCCGACAGGCGAAAAGTCCTTATTGTGTTATGGACTTTCCCTGTAAACTCCCGAAATCTCCCTCGGGTTACTCGACCAGTTCCAGATCCAGCTCGTCAATGAGCAGTTGCAGTGCCGGATTGCGCCGTATCATCTGCTGGAGCAGCTGGCGTTGTGTTGGGACGGTCAGAAAGAAGTCCGCTATGTCCAGACCACGGCTGCGCTGTTCGGCAGTGGCCAGGCGTTCCAGCATATCGGATACAACCGCCCGTTTGCAGATGTCGGCCAGCAGGGCGGATTTCTCCCGCCATCGCTCCGTCGCCCCCAGATCGGGAATGAGAGTTACCTCCCTGTCCCGAAGAACGCACATTGCCTCCTGGTTGAAGCAGCCATTCTTCCCGCCCGTTGCCAGCCAGATGTAATCCGGCATGAAGTGGCACATGACAACGGCGGTCTTCTCGCTCTCGACCAGCATCACCGGTGCCGAGGTGGAGCGGTTCAACAGGTATTCGCCGAAGAGACATTGCCGGAGATGGAAGTCCGGCAGACGCAACTCCGAATGGGCCCAACTGACATACGCCCGTGGCTCCTTTATCCGATGCCCGGTAGCGGGATCGTACTGCATGATTTTCCCGGTCCGTACCTGTCCCTGCCGGTCCGTCTGCCAGAAGATGGTCGCGCCGCCCCATTTGGACGAGGTGCCGATGCGGTACAACTGGAACAGACGCAGGGTCTCTTCCTCGCCGAATGTCTGGCAGAGGTAGCGATACAAGGGGTTGATCTCATAGTGCGACAGGCTCCGCCCGACCACATCGGCTGAGATAAAAGAGGGAACGGGATGGGGCGTTTCACACTCGGCAACCCTTGGCAAGATGCGACGATCGGCTCTGCCGCCGTCCGGTTGAGACTGCACATCGGGATTGTCCCGGAAATACTCCCGCGGCGTATAATGATACCCGCAGGAGTTTTCATGGTCGCATTTGCCCACCGTGTCCGGAAACCGGATGATGCCTTCTTCATCGACATAGCGGACGAAGCAGCGGCTTTTACCGCAGTTGGGACAACTGATCTTGCTCCCGTAACGGTATTTCTGGAGATGGAATCTGTACTCACTCATGGCCGCGCGGATTTTCATCGTTTGCACACTGCACTTTTGCACTTTGACCCCCCCCCGGACCCGCCCGTTTCGCCGTCCGAAAGTGCAATAGTGCAAGGTGCAGCCGGTTTGCTCGGACAGAGTTTGCGATACGTCCCGTGGTCGATCTTCTCCAGGAGGGGATTCGGCTGGCTGCACAACTGTTTCAGCGCATAATAGACCGAGCGCCTCGACAGCTCGACCCGCTTGCCCGCGACGATCGCATCGCCGGCCGTGAAGGTATTGCCCAGCAGCGATAGCCACGCCTCTTTGGACTCGCCGATATTGCTTGCGACAATCAGCTCCTGAATCCTCCGATAGGTCTCCTCATAATAGCCGATCATCCGAATGGCCGCCTGTACGGATTCGAGGTCTACGCATTGCATACCGTCTCCGTCCGTCGCCCATTTCAACACCTGGAACACCAGCGAGAGCCGGGCGGCATTGCCGTTGAGTTTCATCTTGCGGCTCTCCACCTCCGCATCGTCTTCGATGGCGTTCACCTCCTCGATGATGCCGTTGTACCAGTTGTAGAAATACTCCTCCGCGTCGTCGGCCATATTCAGCACAGCACCCGCCGGATACGGGAGGCTCACGATCCTGTCCAGCACCTCCCGCCACTGTCCGACCATATCCGGCCGGGCAATGGCGCCGTCGTCACGCTTCCAGCCCGAAATCCTCCGGTCTTTCGGATAGACGAACAGAAAGCGGTCGAGCAGTCCGTTTGCCATGTATTCGGCCCGGAAGATCTCCGGCAGCAGATTGGTCTGCACCGAACCGATGATGTTGATGCACGGACTCCTGATAAGGATGGGCCGGGCTTCCGACTTGCGGATCACCTTCAACGGCTGGCCGCTGTAGGCTGTCAGCAGGTCTTCGATGAGGTTGTTCCGGTTGTTGTACCGTTTCACGGAGTTGAACAGCGCCCGAATCTCATCGACCACCAGCGCAATGCCGCGCGGGTTGTGCTGGTGGGTGCTCATCATCGCCTCGGGCGTGAAGTCCGAGATGACGGTCGTTACCAGCTGCGGCTTCCGAAACAGCGTACACTCCTCCGCCTCACCGCCGCGTCGGGTTCCGGACGAGGCAAGCGCCTTTTCATAGGCGTTCCACTCCTCGTTGTACTTCTCGTACATCCGGTCGTCGTGCTCACGGATCGGTTTGTAAAGGAAACCCAGCGGCGGTGTCTTGCCGAGCCCCGGCCTGCCGACCAGCATCATGTAGATGGAGGGGCTGGTCTTCCATTCTCCCTTTATTCGGATACGGCAGGAGTTCCCGATGGCCGTGGCCACCGCCGACAGCAGGATCGAGGCCGTATATTCTACATTGAAGTTCTCGTAACGGGCCAAATTCAGAATCAGTTCCTGAATCCTCGCCGGAAAGACCTCCAGCGGCAGGCCCGTTTCGGGAATACGCTCCACCTCCGAGCGGAGCATATTGGTCAGTTGCAGCCGGTCATACATGGGAACCTCCTTCCTGATCGGACGGCATGATGCCGGAGGCAAACGCCTCGTAGTGGAAACGGCGCAGGAAGCGGTCGACATCCGCCTGCGTGTACCAGTATTTGTCGCCTTCGCGCGAGTAGCCGAGATAGCCGTTGTCGCGCAGCTTTTTCAGATACTTCTCCTTGATGTGCAGTTTCTCCATCAAGGACTTGTTGTCATAGAGACAGTGCCCGCCTTCCTGTGTCGGAGGCGGCAGTTTCTCCTGTCTCTCCACTATGCTGAGGATCTTTTCAAGCAGTTCCCGGTCGCATAGCTTCTCTACATTCGTGTTCTTTGCCATATATATCTCAGATTATGGCCGAACCGTCCTGATGCACACTCAGACCTTCAGCCCGGTTATGCGACATGGTGCGATTGTGCACATCGCGCCAAAGTCACGGCACGAATGTATAAAGGAGTTGCAACTTCGTGAGTTACAATATATTATCCGATGTTATGACGGGTGTTATGGAAAGTTATGATTCTGCCATAACGTGGTGTGTAACCGACTGATTACAAGCGATAACGAGAGGAAAATAAAAATCAAAAAAATCGAAGATTGCCAGATTGGACAGCACGAAATACAAGACAAGCCGGATGCAAGACTTGCCATGCCCGAAGGTCATGCCCCTCGTTTTTTGTCAATCCTGAAATAACTTGTCGATTTCTCCGGCATTGGTAGGGACGGGCATATCCCTTCGGTTCTGCCGGGACTGTCCGATACCGGTCTGTTCAAACAGAGCGTTAAGCTCGGCATCGGGGAAGAGCCCGTTGCCGAATTCCCAGAAAGTCTTCTGTTCGTATTTGGAATATTCAGGAAAATCGCCGCAATATATTCGGCCACACATATAGGCAAGAAGAGCCTTTGTGCCTTTCCAACTGTAATGGGAACCGACCTCCTCCATATATCCTTCCTCAATGGCTTTGGCAAAGACCTTTCGTGCCAATTCCGTATCAAGGCGAGAGGGTAAAGTCACTTTGTTGTGTTCAGAATCTGGAACTCCTTGTGCAGGCTCAGTCCCAACTGCCGCAATGTTTTTTCCCTTAGCCCGCTTCTTCTGATATAAGTCCTCGGCTGCGTATATCAGCGTAATTGCACATCCTATGGCAGTACAGACTCCTACAATAACAGCCTTACCGGTTTCTGTTCCTCTAGATGGACGGAGTATTCCCAAACCAAGGAGGATAAGGACGCTTATAATGGTGGTGAGCCCTACACCCCAGAATACTTTACGGCTATTTAGTTTGTATTTGTAGGTTACAACCAGTACAATAAAGAATCCGGCAATTAGGATGCATGCAACTCGGAATGGTAGTGATATCATATTTCTTTATCTTTTCATGGTGATTATATAGTCAGGCTTGTCAATTCTCCGTTGAGCTTGGCCACCTCTGCCGATAGCGTTTCCGGCAGGAATTTGGCATAGACCTTTTCGGTTACATCCGTACTGCTGTGCCCGAGCAGTCTGCTCACAACGGACATGGACAACCCTTTATTCAAGGCGAAAACCGCGAACGAATGCCGGGCGCAATGCATTGACAGACTGAACGGAAGTCCGACCTGTTCGCCGACTACAACCAGCGACTGATTGATGCATTTTGTGGCATTGTTGCGGGCCTTGTACAGCGCCTCCGCATCGTCGAGATCCAAATCCTCCTTCACCAGGTTGAACACATACCGGCATCCGGCACGTTTCTCCTGCCACCGATGTAGTATATGCAAGGCAGGTTCTGTAAGAGGAATTACATGGCGCTTGTTCGTCTTGATCATGATT